>Ga0209515_10004747_pt1 | contig 18137 bp, 20 predicted proteins | sample Subgroupgradi54m_FD_187454 | JGI IMG/M metagenome (GOLD analysis project Ga0209515, IMG submission 187454) | Subsurface groundwater microbial communities from S. Glens Falls, New York, USA - GMW60B uncontaminated upgradient, 5.4 m (SPAdes)... ...
GACGGGGCAGGCGGCGCGGCCGTCGCGCCGCCGAGCGGCCGCGGACCAGGCGGCGGGACGGCCGAGCCGCCGGAGCCGCGCGAGCCAGCCCGCGCGCGCCGGCGCGGCGCGCCGGAGGCGCCCGATCCGCTCGATCGCCACGCGGGTCAGGTCCTCGTAGATGATGGCCGCCCCGCTGACGGCACCGGGGATCTCGAGCAGCATCCACGCGTGCCAGTTGCAGAAGCCCCACGAGGCCCGGAGCCGCCGCCGCGTATCGGGATCGGTGACCTGCTCGTAGAGCACGGCGTCGAGGTGGCGGCGGCCGTCCTCGGTCAGGCGGCGGCACACCGGGCAGCCGGGCTGCCGGCAGGCCTCGATCAGCTCGTAGAAGGCGACGAACTTCCCGGTCGCCCGATCCGGCTCGGCCACGGCGCCACCTCCCCTCACCTGGAGGATAAAAAAAATCCCCTACCGATCAGCCCTCGGTAGGGGTCATCAGCCTCACCGGCCCGGTGAGGCGGTCTCGGGCGAACCCCATCGCCCCTCGTCTTCTCACCCGATTATCCGGGCGCGGCCGGTCAGGTCAAGGAATTCTCGTCCATCCGGACGACCCGGGCCTGCGAGGTCGGGCCGATGAACTCGACCATGTTGCCGTCCGGATCGTGGACGAAGAGCTGGCGGAGCCCCGTCGGCGTCGAGGTGAAGTCGTGGAAGGGGTGGCCGCTCCGCGCGAGCCGCTCGCAGGTCTCGTCGGCGTTCTCGACCCAGAGCGCGAAGTGGCGGTCGCGTATGTCGAAGCGATGCCGCTCCACGGGACGGGCGGGCGCCTCCTCGTTGACGATCACGTGGAGCTGGAGCCCGTCGCCCAGGCTGTACCAGGCGCCGGGGAAGCCGAAGTCGGGGCGCGGGACCGGCGCCAGCCCGATCAGCTCTCCGTAGAACCACGTGGCCTTTTCCAGGTCGGAGACGGCCACGCTGACATGGCTGAGCTGCTTGAAGGGCACCATCGCGGCACCTCCGTGTGGAGCCGACCTTACCACAGCGGCTCCCTGGCATCCACGCTCACCCGGTCAGCCGCTCGACCACCCACTGGAGCTCGCGCGCCACCGCCATCACGATGCCCTCGCGCCGGTACTCCTCGGGCAGCACGTCCCACGTGTAGGTCTCCACCTCGAGGTGCCCCGACGGGCACTCCCGGCGGAGCAGGGCGAGCAGCTCGCGCAGGTAGTCCTGCGTGTTGAGGAAGAGCCCGAGCTGCTCGCGGAAGAGGGGCACGTGGAAGTGCACGCGCCACTCGCGCGGGCCGCCGTCCTCCCCGGCGGCGGCGCGGAGCGCGTCGGGCAGGTCCAGGAACCGGGTGAGCGCGCGGTCGCCACGCTCCACCACCTGGTGGAGGTACACCCCCTCGGCGAAGGGCCGGAGCGCGGCGAGCACGGCCTCGTCGCGCCCGCGCAGCGGCACCTTCAGTCCCGCGCTGATCTGGAACTTGCCGATGCGGATGCCGGCGCCGGCGAAGGCGCGCAAAGCCGCCCCCGGGTCCTCGAACTCGACCGCCATGTGGCAGGCGTCGAAGCACACGCCGAGGTGGCGGTGGAGCGCCGCCTCGCTCTCGCCGCGCCCGAGCCCGGTGAGCGCGGCGAACCGGTCGAGCGCTCCGCGGGCGAGCAGGTGCCGCTCGAAGAACCCGACGGTCTCGGACACCGTCTCCATGTGGCAGCACGGCTCGGGCTCGAGCGCGAGCGAGATCGTCTTGCCGGTCCGCTCGCGGACCCGGAAAAGCGTCGCCGCGTGGCGGAGCATCAGCTCCGCCATCCGCGCGGCGTCGGCCTCGCCCCGCACCCGCGCCTTGAAGGCGCCGGGCACGGTGCTCACGGTCCCTTCGAGCCCGGGCTCCTCCGGCAGCAGCGCGGCCAGGAGGTGGGCGAGCCGGTCCGTGTAGACCAGGCGCGCCTCGTCCATCCAGTCCGGGAGGTACACCTCCTCCTTCACCCGGGTGCCGTGGAAGACGCCGTAGGGGAAGCCGTTGATCGTGAACACGTAGAGCCCGCTCGCGGCCAGGAACTCCCGGAGCGCGGCCAGCTCCCGCGGCGCCTCCAGCTCCTCCGCGGCCCGGGCGGAGAGGCGCAGGCCGACGCCGAAGGGGCGATCGGGAGCGACCTCGCGCTTCACGGCGAGCACGTAGCGCTGGAGGTTCTCCCGCACCTCTCCCCACGTCTCGCCCGCGTGGATGTTCGTGCAGTAGGTCAGGTGCGGCCGGCCGGCAACCGGAAGTCTCATGGCGTGGGAGTATACGCGAGCGCCCGCGGGCGCTCGACTCATCAAGTCCCGGCCGGACGTGCCGGTCTGTGCTATGCTCTGCGCCCGTTCCGACCTTTCGGCGAGCCACGCGGACTTCCCGGGGCGAGTCGCGCCTCCGGGATCGAGGAGGCGAACATGAACCGTCGCTCATTCCTGACCGCAACCGGCGCCGGCGCGGCCGCCCTGGCCTTCCCCGCCGTCCTGCGCGCCCAGACGGACACGATCCGCGTGGGCTTCCCGCTGCCGCTCACGGGGCCCTTCGCCGCGCTCGGCGGAGACCTCCAGCGCGGCGCGATCTTCGCGGGGGAGCAGCTCAACGCGCGGGGCGGCGTGCTCGGGCGCAAAATCGAGATCCTCTTCCGGGACGACCAGGTCAAGCCCGCCGTCGGCGCCCAGCGCACCAAGGAGCTGATCGAGAACGAGAAGGTCCAGTTCGTGGTGGGCGGGCTCGCCGCCCACGTGCAGATGGCCATCAACGAGCAGACCAAGAAGGCCGGGATCCTGTTCATCTCGGTCAGCCAGTCCGACGAGATCAGCGCCAAGCCCGACACGAGCCCCATCACCTTCCACGAGGCGCTGAACCCGACCATCACCTGCCGCGCGGTGGGGAGCTGGGTCGCCCAGAACCTCGGCAAGAAGTGGTGGATCGTGTACGCCGATTACGCGTGGGGCAAGCAGTGCAACAACGTCTTCATCGAGACCCTCCGCAAGCACGGCGGCACGCTGCTCGGCACCACGCCCTACCCGCTCGGCAACGCGGAGTTCGTGGCCCACCTGCCCAAGATCCAGGCGGCCAGGCCCGAGGTCCTGGTGTCGGCCACGCCCGGCGCGGACAACATCGCCTTCCTCAAGCAGGTGGTGAGCTTCGGGATGAAGAAGGAGATGCGGATCGCCCAGCCGCTGCACTGGATGCCGACGCTCAAGGAGGGCGGGCCCGACCTCTACGCCGACGTGTACGGCGGCATCAACTTCTACTGGGAGGTGGAGGAGACGATCCCCCAGGCCCGGCGCTACGTGGCGGCCTACCGCAAGCGCTTCAACGCGCCGCCCCTCGACTATTGCTCCTACGGCTACAGCGGCATCATCGAGCTGGCCCGCGGCATCGAGCTGGCGAAGTCCACCGACTCCATGGCGGTCGCCAACGCGCTGCGCAAGAACCCGGTCTACGACCACTACAAGGGCAAGCAGTGGTGGCGGGCCTGCGACGACAAGTCCTTCCAGGACCTCTGGATCGTCCGGGGCCGCGAGCCCTCCAAGGTGCGCGGCGAGTGGGGTCTGCTCGACGTGGTGGCCCGCATCCCGGCCAACGAGGAGCTGGACCGCACGTGCGCCGAGAAAGGGCTTTGACTCGGAAGCCAACGTGGCCAGGCACTCCCCGGATCGGGAGGCGTGGGCGCGCCGCCGCCGCGAGGGCTCGGTGATCGATCTGTCGCCAGCGGTCCTGGTCACGCATCTCTTCACCGGCCTCGTGCTCGGGATGATCCTGGTGCTCCTGGCCGTGGGGCTCTCGCTGATCTTCGGCCTCATGACGGTCGTGAACTTCGCCCACGGCTCCTTCTACATGCTGGGCGCCTACCTCGGCTTCTTCCTGCTCGGCCTCACCGGCAGCTTCTGGGTCGCGCTGGCGTTGGCGCCGCTGGCCGTCGGCGGGGCCGGCCTCCTCGTGGAGCGGGTGCTCGTCCGCCCGCTCTACGGGCGGAGCCTCGACGACCCGCTGCTGCTCACCTTCGGGCTGTCGCTGGTGATGATCGAGACGGCGCGGCTCATCTGGGGGCGCATCGGCGTCACCTTCGACCCGCCGCGCGAGCTGGGCACGGCGGTGAGCCTCGGCTTCACGATGTTCCCCGTCTACCGGCTCTTCGTCATCGGCGTCACCGCCGCCGTGCTCCTCGCGCTCTGGGTCTTCCTGGCGCGGACGGACCTGGGGCTCGTGATCCGCGCGGGCTCGCGCGATCCCCTGATGGTCCAGGCGCTCGGCGTCGACCTCGGGAGGATCCGTTTTTTCGTGTTCGGCATCGGCACCCTGCTGGCCGGGCTGGCGGGCGTGCTCGCCGGCCCCATGCGCGGCGTGTACGCCGACATGGGCGTCACCATCGTCATCGAGTCCTTCGTCGTCATCGTGGTGGGGGGGATGGGAAGCCTCGCCGGCGCCGTCCTCGCCGGGCTCCTGATCGGCGAGGTCGTGAGCTTCACGACGCTCTTCGCGCCGAAGCTGGCCGAGATCATGGTCTTCATCGTCATGGCCGTCATCCTGCTGGTGCGGCCGAGCGGCCTGCTCGGCGAGGCGGGGCTCCTGGAATGATCCGGCGGGTGCGGGACGGCCTGGCCGCCCACCCCGTCGCGGCCTTCCTCGCCGTCTTCGCGGTGTTCCCCTTCCTCGTCCCCTACCGGGCGCTGGCCACGCAGGTGCTGATCTACGGGCTGTTCGCCCTCGGCTTCAACCTGCTCTACGGCTACACGGGCCTTCTCTCCTTCGGCCACGCCGCCTACTTCGGCCTCGGCGCCTACGGCACCGGCATCGCGCTGGCCCGGCTCGGCCTCGGCTCCGTGTGGGCGGCGCTGGCGATGGGGCTGGGGGCGGCGACCCTGGGCGGCGCCGTCATCGGCTTCTTCTGCCTCCGGCGGCGCGGCATCTACTTCGCGATGCTGACGCTGGCCTTCGCCCAGCTCCTCTACTTCATCGGCTTCCACCTCGCCGACCTGACGGGCGGCGACGACGGGCTGCGCGGCATCCCTCAGCTCGCGGTCGGGGTGCCCGGCCTTTCCATCCCGATCGAGACGCCGATCCGCTTCTACTACTTCGCCTTCGTCCTGGTCGGGCTCGCCGTGGTGGCGCTCAAGCGCATCCTGGACTCGCCGTTCGGCGCCGTGCTGCGCGCCGTCCGGGAGAACGGCGAGCGGGCGGCGGCCTGCGGCTACGACGTCACCCGCCTCAAGCTGCTGGCCTTCGTGTTCTCGGCCGCGTTCGCCGGCCTCGCCGGCGCTCTCGAGGCGCTGCGCCTCACCGTCGTCCCCATCGAGTCGCTCTACTGGACGACCTCCGGCCAGGTGGTGATGATGACGCTGCTCGGCGGCGCCGGGACCTTCTTCGGCCCCTTCGTGGGCGCGGCCACGTTCCTCGTGCTGGAGGATCGCCTGGGCCTCGTCACCGAGTCCTGGCCCCTGGCGATCGGTCTGGTCTTCATGGCGTTCGTGTTGTTTCTCCCGAGAGGCATCTGGGGCACGCTGACAGGAGGGAGTCATGCCGGTTAAGGTGCTCGAGCTCCATCATCACGGGATCCGCGTCGGCGCCACCGAGGCCGACGCCGGCCGCGCCCTCGCGTTCTACCGGGACGTCCTCGGCCTCGCGCCCGACGAGGGCCGTCCCTACATCGCCGACATCCCCGGGTACTGGATGGAAGTGGGCGGCAACGGCCAGATCCACCTGATCAGCACCCAGGGGCTCTCGCGGCTCGCCGACGGGCCGGGGCGGGATCCCGCCGGCCCCCACGTGGCCCTGGCCGTGCCCGACATCCAGGAGGCGAAGCGGGAGCTCGAGCAGCTCGGCGTCGACTACTGGAGCATCAAGGGGGTGACCGGCCCCGACACCGAGCAGGTGTTCATGACGGACCCCTTCGGCAACGTGGTGGAGCTCCACCAGGCCGGCACCTGCCGCTGCAACAAGCGCCAGGCGGTCGGCCAGAGCCGGATGGACTGAATCGTGTACGGTCTCTCCAGCGCCCAGCGGCACGTGGTCGAGCGGGTCGACCGGCTCACGAAGGAGAAGCTCGCCCCTCGCGCGGCGCAGTACGACCGCGACGGCGCCAACCCCGTGGAGAACTGGAAGGACCTCTGGCGGGAGGGCTTTCTCGCGGCCGTGGTGCCGGCGGTCCACGGCGGGCTCGGCCTCGACATGGCCACCTACATCGCGGTGATCCGCACCATCGCCAAGGGGTGCGCCAACACCGCCATGACGATGCACATGCACTCGACGGTCCTGCGCTTCGTCGACGCCCTCGGCAGCGAGGCCCAGAAGCGGCGCTACTTCGGCGCGGCCGTGAACGAGGGCACGCTGTTCGCGAGCTGGGGCAGCGAGCCCGCGGTGAGCCTGTCGCGCACGTTCCTCGTCGAGACCACGGTGCGCCGCCATCCCCAGGGGTGGCTGGTGGAGGGCACCAAGCACTTCTGCACGATGGCGCTGGCGGCCGGCTACCACATGGTCTGGTGCGCGGTCGACGGCGAGGCGGACATGGCCAAGGGCCTGCTGCTGGTGCTGGTGCCCGCCACGACGCCCGGCCTGGAGACCGACGGCAAGTGGAACACGCTCGGCATGCGCGCGACCGTGAGCCCGTCCGTCACCCTCCGCGGCTGCGTGGTCGGCGAGGACGGCGCCCTCGGCCAGCCCGGCGCGGCCATCCAGGTCGGCGTCGTGGAGAGCTTCGGCCTCGGCTACTCGGCGATCTACCTCGGGATCGCGGAGGCCGCGCTCGACTTCGCCACCGACTACGCGAAGAAGCGGATCGTGCGGCCCGAGAACATCCCCGTCGCGCACGACCCCGCCGTGCAGCGCCACGTCGGAGAGCTGCGCGCCCATCTCGACGCGGCGCTTTTGGTCCTCGCCGAGGCGGCGACGGAGTGGGCGGCGGCGGACATGGTCACGCGCGGGCTCCTCGCCAACAAGGCGAAGTACCTCGCCACCGAGGTCGGCCTCCTGGTCACCTCCAAGGTCATCCAGATCGTGGGCGGCCGCGGGGCCTACAAGGACTACCTCGTGGAGCGGGCGTTTCGCGACCTCCGCACCGCGACCCTGATGCCGCCGACCGTCGACCGCATGCTGGAGGCCATCGGCAAGAGCGCGCTCGGCATCGAGACCGCGATGTTCCGCCTGGGCGCCGGCCCCCAGGGCGCCTGATGGCGGCGCTCGGCTTCGTCGGGCTCGGGACGATGGGCGGCCGCATGGCCCGGCGGCTGCTCGACGCCGGCCACGCCGTCGTCGGCTGGAACCGCACGCCCGCGAAGGCCAAGCCGCTGGTGGACCGGGGGCTGCGCCTGGCCGACTCGCCGCGCGCGGTGGCGGAGGCGGCCGAAGTGATCTTCAGCATGGTGACGGATCCCGCGGCCCTGCGCGGCGTCGCGCTCGGCGAGGACGGCATCGTGGCCGGTCTGCGGCCGGGCGCCGTGTACGTGGACATGAGCACGGTGAGTCCCGCGGCCACGCGCGAGGTGGGCGAACGGGTGCGGGCGCGCGGGGCGGCCATGCTGGACGCGCCCGTCTCCGGCAGCATCTCCACGCTCGAGCAGGGCCAGCTCGCGATCATGGTCGGCGGCGACCCGGCCGTGCTGGAGCGCGTGCGTCCCTACCTGCTCGCCATCGGGCCCACCATCACCCACGTGGGCCCGCTCGGGCTCGCGGTGGCGATGAAGCTCGCCATCAACCTCGGGCTCGGCATCCAGATGGTGGCGTTCAGCGAGGCGGTGCTGCTGGCGGAGAAGGCGGGAATCGCGCGGGAGGCGGCCGTGGACGCGCTGCTCAAGAGCGTGGCGGCCTCCCCGATGCTGAAGTACCGCGGCCCCTTCGTGCTGAAGATGCCGGAGGCGGCGTGGGCCAGCGCGCAGCTGATGGAGAAGGACCTGCGCCTCGCCCTCGACCTCGGGCGAGAGGCGGGCGTCCCGCTGCCCACCACCGCCCTCGCCTCCGCGCTCTACACCGCCACGCGCGCGGCCGGGCTGGCCGCCCAGGACATGGCCGCCGTCTTCGACGTCCTCGCGCGCCTCGGCGGCCTCCGGGAGAGCCCGAAGGCCTGACCCGCCGTCAGAGGATTTCCCGGGCCGCCACCAGGTTGCCCGCGTCCGTCCAGCCGGCGTAGGTGATGCGCGTGATCTGCCGGTGGAGCAGGGCGAGCCGCTTGCGGAAGTCCACGGTGAACCTGACCTTCACCTTGCTCCCCTGCCGCTCCAGGATCGTGGCGTACGGCACCATCATCTTCTCGACGTACTCGGCGTCGACGTACATGCAGCGCTTCTGCTCCAGGAGCCGCCGCTTCAGCTCCTCCAGGTCCCCGTCGGCCCGGCGCTCTTCCGCGACGGCCTGGTCGTACGCCTCGGGGCTGGTGCACAGCCAGGACCCCGGCTTCAGCGTCTGCAGAGACTCCCCCGCCCGGGCCACGCTCACCGCGAGGCCCGCCAGCATCAGCGCCCGCCAGGCGGTCTTCATTTCCAGTTCGCTCCCTCGATCGCCAGGGTCTCCAGGAAGGAGCCGACCTGGCCGATCTGCTTGTCGTCGAGCACCTCCTTCCACGGCGGCATCTGCCTGTCCGTGCGGCCGTTCTTCACGATCGTGACGAACTCGCGGTAGCCGCGCCAGAACTGGCGCAGGTCCGCGGCGTACTTCCCGAACCGCGAGACGCCGTCGGCGTGCGGGCCGTGACACTGGGTGCACCACATGGAGTAGAGTTTGCGGCCGGCCGCGATCGCCTCCGGCTTGCCGGAGACGGGGTTGGACGATGCGACGGACCCGGTGGGCTGATCGGTGGCCGCGGGCGGGTTTTCGCCGACGGCGGCGCGCTCGGCGGCGCCGGCCTTCTCGTCCATGGCGCGCGCAGCGCCCGGCCCCCCGAGCAGGAGCGCGGACGCGCCCGCGAGGATGATCGCCAACGGCACGACACACTTCGTCAACGGGTCGACTCTCACGTCTGATCTCTCCTTGGACGGTGGGAAGAAGAGGCGGGACAGGAGGCGCGAACCTCCGCGTCCCCTGTCCCGCCCCGCGCGCTGACCTCAGTCGAGGGAGAAGACGACGATGGCGGCGCTTTCCTTCATGTTGATGATCTTGTCCTTGTGGTAGTGGTCGGCGAGAGCCCGCCCCACGTAGGAGCCGTGCCCGACGGCGACCCCGATGTACTGCTTGCCGCCGACGGCATAGGAGATGATCCCGCCGTTGTGGCCGGAGCCGTTGTTGAACCGCCACAGCACGTTACCGGTCTTGGCGTCCAGCCCCTCGACGAAGCCGTCGGTGGTCCCGACGAAGAGCAGGCCGCCGCCGGTGGACAGCAGCGTCGAGTGCGGGATGATGTCGTACCGCTTCTCCCAGGCGATCTTCCCGCTGACGGGATCCCGCGCCGTGAGGCGGCCGTACGCCGAGGATTCGCCGGGCGGGCTCGTGCCCACCCACTCCGCGCTCATGAAGGCCTGCGCGAAGGGCTCGGTGATGCGGGTCTCGGATCCCGCGCTGATCGTGGTGCCGCCGCCCTTGGGGGAGACGGTCAGGTACATGCACCACTCGTTGGCGATGCGGTAGAAGAGCTTGGTCTGCGGGTCGTAGGTGCCGGGGTTCCAGCTGTGCCCGCCGTCGATGGCCGGGCAGACCAGCGTCTTCTCTCCCGGCTTCGGCCACAGCATGTTCTCCCACTCACCGGTCTCGAGGTTGAACCCGCTCGTCCAGTTGTAGGACTTCATGTCCGGGTAGACGGCGATGGGCTTGCCGGTCTTGCGGTCGTGGACGTGGTTGAAGCCGTTCTTGCCCGGATGCAGCACGAGCTTGCGGCCGCGCGCGTCGTCGAACAGGACGTACTCGCCGGGCGCGGCGTCGTAGTCGTACGGGTCGCTCGGAGCTTCCTGGAAGTACCAGTTGAGCTTCCCGTTGCTCAGGTCCAGGGCCACGGTCGAGGACGTGTAGAGGTTGTCGCCGGGCCGCCACCCGTCGGCGTTGACGTTCCGGCAGTCGGCGCCGCAGTAGTCGTAGTCGGGGTCCGGGTTGCCGGTCCCCATGAAGATCTGGTTGTTATCGTAGTCGACCGACCCCGGCTGCCACGACCCGCCGCCGCCGTACTTCCACGAGTCGCCCTTCCAGGTCGCGAGCGCCCTGGGGTCATCGCGGCCGGTCGTGTAGAAGATCCACTTGATGTCGCCCGTCTTCGGGTTGATCCCGAAGATCTTGCCCTCGATCGGGTACTCGCCGCCGTTCTGCCCGATCACGAGGAGGTCGGAGCTGACGAAGGTGGCCGCCCCGCTGAAGCCGATCGTGTCCTTCTTGGAGTTGACGACCTGCCGGTCCCAGATGGGCTGGCCCGTGCTCTCGTCGAGCGCGACGAGGCGCCCGTCGACCGTCCCCATGTAGACGCGGCCGTCGCCGATCGCGAGGCCCCGAGTGTGGGCGAAGAACGAGCGCGAGACCACCGACTCGTCCATCTTCGGCACGTAGGCCCAGACCCGCTCGCCGGTCACGGCGTTGAGCTTCCAGACCGTCGACGGGTTGGTGGCCACGTACATGTACCCGTCGATCACGAGCGGCGTGCTGTGCAGGCCCATCCGCGGGTCGCCGGGCTGGAAGATCCAGGCCGGGCGCAGCTTCTTGACGTTGGAAGTGTTGATCTGGTTGAGGGGGCTGTACCGCCAGGCCGAGTCCACGGTGCGGTGGTACGAGCACCAGTTCTGGTCCGGGCAGTTCTTGATCTCGTTGGCGGAGGAGCCGGCCTGCACCGCCGGAGCGGCCAGCAGGACGGCCACCGCGAGACACACCGCCACGGTCCCCAACTGCACGAGAAGCCTGAACATGTGTCGATCTCTCATGAGAATCCTCCGAACGCTTCGTTAGAAGGAGCGACCATATGAGCCGTCGCGGGGAGGCGCGGCTGGGGGTCCGCGGAGGCAGGCGATCCCCCCTGCGCCATCCGGGCGGGTGGTAACCGCAACAGCTTGTCCAGGGGCCCGGTCCAGGGCCATTGCCTCTCCCAGCCGAGTACCGACGGGTCGAAAGTGGCCGGAGTCTGCGCTTACCCCTAAGGGGCTGTCAAGGCACTTTTTCCGGCCGCGGGTCACACGCCGAGGAACCGCTGGCTGATCGCGGGATCGTGCCGGAGCTCGTCGGGCGTGCCCTCGAACTGGATGCGCCCCTGGTCCATCACGTACAGGCGCCGCGACAGGGCGAGGGCCACCTCCAGCGTCTGCTCGACCAGCAAGATCGTCACGCCGGCGCGGTTGATCTCGGCGAGGATCTCGGTGAGGGTCCGCACGAGGAGGGGCGCCAGGCCCTCGGTCGGCTCGTCGATCAGCATCAGCGAGGGCGCGGCGACGAGCCCCCGGGCCATCGCGAGCATCTGCTGCTCGCCCGCTTTCGCCGTGTGAAGGACGCGGCCCCGGCGAGCCGCCGGTGTGCCCGAGCTCGCTCGCGCGGCGCGGCCGGTTCGTCGTTTGCGGCAAGGAACCCCAGTGCGCCCGACCGGCGCTCCGCGCTGGCCTGACGTCCGTCCATCGGGGGAGGGCGTAGAAGGCGCCCGCCTCCCGGCCGGCAAACGACGATGGCGACGCCGTGCGCCTCGACGAGGGCGACATCCGGTTTCGGGGCGGCGAGGCTGAGGCAGAGCTCACCGTCCGGTCTTCGAGAGGTACCCGTTCACGCACCGGAGATACAGCGGGATGTCGCGCATTGCCGCCTGGAGCGCCTCGTGAACCTTGCCGGGGTCGATCTCGTCGTACTCATGCACGATCCGGTTGCCGAGACCGGCGCACGCGGCGATCCGGCGGGCGAAGTCCAGATCGAGCACGCCGAGACGCCCGAGCCGGGTGAAGGACTCGAAGTAGTCGGGCGGCGGCGGCGGCCCGGACTCTGTGATCAGGTGGTAATTGATGTCGATCATCCGACCGATGATCCGTTCCAGGTAGCGTTCGGCGAGCACCTCGTCGAGGTCACTGGCGAGGTAGGCGTCGAGCGGCTTGCCGGCGACGGGCGCGAGCGCCGCGAGGTCACTCGTGATCAGGAGGATCTTGCGGGTCACCAGCTCGGGATCGATCACGGCGCTGACATCGCTCGGAGCGACCGCGCGACATACTCCCGCTCCAGGGCGAGGTACTTCCGGTGGTCCTGGTATCGCCGGAACGCATACATCTTCAGGGCCGCGAGCCGCGCCGGCGAGCCGTGGAGCAGGCGGCACTGCTCGGTGATCTTCCGCAGGAAGAGGGGATCCGCACGGTTGATCAGCGCCAGGTCGACTTCCCGACCCGGGAAGACCGCCTGCAGATCGCGCAGCAGGTCCGCTTGCTCGCCCAGCGACCGCGGGGTCCGCTCGACCAAGACCGCGAGGTCGACGTCGCTGGCGGGGTGGGTCCGTCCCGTGACCGTCGAGCCGAACTGCAGGAGCAGCACGATCCCGTGACGGCGGGCGACCTGCTCGAGCTCCCTCTCATCCATTCCTCTTCCCTCGCACGATCCGGATGGCCGACCTCGAGGCCACCGCCGGGCCTTCGGCCACCGACGATCATCGCACGGGCAGCGCTCGTCCCCCAATCAAGTGGCCGCGGGCCGTTCTCCATCCTTCGGTGGGCCTTGGAGGAGCTGCGCGAGGCCGCGGGCGGAGGGCGGCATGTCGGGCTGCACCGCCTCCTCCACGGTGAGCGGTGGGCGCGCCACGAACGTCCCGCGGCGGATCGGGCAGCCGGCGAGGTCGCACATCGCGCAGTAGGCGCGGTGGCAGGGGTCGGTGTGGAAGTGCAGCTCGCCCTCCACGCCGAGGTCGCGGATCACGCGCGCGGCGACCTCCTCGGCCACCTCGTGGGCGCGCTCCACCGTCCAGAACTCGGGCACCACCAGGTGCGCGTCGACGTGGTGGAAGCGGCCGGCGCGGATGGCGCGCAGGTGGTGGACCCGGATCACGCCTTCGCCCACCGCCCGCTGCAGCACCTGGATCAGCCGGTCGAGCAGCGCCGTGTCCTCCTCGTCGAGGAGGCCGCCGGCGGCGTGCCGCACGAGGCGGAACCCCGTCCACATCAGGGCCAGCGCCACCACGGCCGCCACCAGCGGGTCGAGCCAGGTGAGCCCGGTGAAGCGCATCATCGCCAGGCCGACCACGATCCCCGCGCTGGTCCAGAAGTCCGAGATCACGTGCTGGCCGTCGGCGACGAGGGCGAGCGACTCGTGCGCCCGCCCGGTGCGCACCAGGAACCAGCCGAGCCCGAGGTTGGCGAGGCCCGCGCCCAGCACGATGGCGACCCCCAGGTCGAGGTCGCGCACTCGCACGCCGTACACGAAGCCGCGCGCGGCCGTGTAGAGGATGACCACGGCGGCGAAGGAGATGAGCCCGCCCTCGAAGGCGGCCGAGAAGAACTCGATCTTGCCGTGGCCGTACGGGTGGTTGCGGTCGGCGGGGCGGCCGGCGAAGACGATACCGCCGACCGCGAAGAGCGCGGCCACCACGTTGACGATCGACTCCAGCGCGTCGGAGAGGATCGCGGTGGAGCCCGTCATCCGGTACGCCTGGTACTTGGCGGCGAGGAGGAGGACGGACACCGCGACGGAGAGGAGCCCGGCGCGGAGGCGGATCGCGTCCGCCACCTTACCCCTTGGGCCGCTGCTTGCGGGCCTTCGTCAGCGTCCGCTCCCGGCTGGCGGCCGCCCCGGCCGCCGTCCGCCCGGTCTGCTTGTCCTTGCCCTGGCTCCTGCGAACTCCCATGCGCGCGCTCCCCTCACTTGGTTCGCCACACGACCAGCGCGATGATCAGCACGACGACACCCAGCGCGATCAGCCAGTGATCCCGGACGGCCTCGACCATGTCGCTCCCTACCCTCGCATCCCCAGCGGGACGTAGTCGCGCTGCGCCGGGCCCGTGTAGACCTGGCGCGGGCGCGCGATCTTCTGCTCGGGGTCCTCGATCATCTCCTGCCACTGCGCGAGCCACCCCGCGGTGCGCGGGATGGCGAAGAGCACCGGGAACATCTCGACCGGGAAGCCCAGCGACTCGTAGATCATGCCCGAGTAGAAGTCGACGTTCGGGTAGAGCTTGCGAGTCACGAAGTACTCGTCCTCGAGAGCGATGCGCTCGAGCTCCTGGGCGACGGGCAGCAGCGGGCTCGGGCGCGTCACCTCGTACGTCTCGTCGGCCATCCGCTTGATGATCTTCGCCCGCGGGTCGTAGTTCTTGTAGACCCGGTGGCCGAACCCCATCAGCTTGGCCTTCCCCTCCTTCACCTGCTTGATGAACTGGGGGATCTTGTCGCGGGAGCCGATGCTGCCGAGCATGCGCAGGACCGCCTCGTTGGCGCCCCCGTGCAGCGGGCCGTAGAGGGCCGCCACCCCCGCCGCCACCGCGGAGTAGGGATCGACGCGGGAGGAGCCCACGCTCCGCACCGCGTTCGTCGAGCAGTTCTGCTCGTGGTCGGCGTGGAGGATGAAGAGCACCTCGAGCGCGCGCTCGAGCGTGGGGTGGGGCTCGTACTTCACCTCCGTGGCCTTGAACAGCATGTTGAGGAAGTTGCCCGTGTAGGAGAGGTGGTTGTCGGGGTAGGCGTAGGGCATGCCCAGGTTGTGCCGGTAGGCGAAGGCCGCCAGCGTCGGCATCTTGGCGATCAGCCGGATGATCTGGAGCTTCCGCGTCTCCCCGTCGATGCCGTTCTTGGCCTCGGGGTAGAAGGTGGAGAGCGCGCCCACCATCGACACGATCATCCCCATCGGGTGGGCGTCGTAGTGGAAGCCCTCCATCACCTTCTTCATGTTCTCGTGGATCCAGGTGTGATGGGTGATCTGGTACACCCAGTCGTCGAGCTGGGCGCTGGTGGGCAGCTCGCCATAGAGGAGCAGGTAGGCCGTCTCCAGGTAGGTCGCGCGCTCGGCGAGCTGCTCGATCGAGTAGCCGCGATAGCGGAGGATCCCGCGGTCGCCGTCGATGTACGTGATCGCGCTCCGGCACGACGCGGTGTTCATGAACGCCGGATCGTAGCTCAGGAGGCCGAAGTCGTCCTCCGAAACCTTGATCTGGCGCAGGTCCATCGCGCGGATCGCCCCCTGCTCGATCGGCAGCTCGTAGACCTTGCCCGTGCGGTTGTCGGTGACGGTCAAGCTGTTGGCGGCCATGCGCGCTCCCCCCCACGTTCGATCGGCGAGCGCCGCGTCGCCCGCGGAGGCGGGGCGCCCGACGCTCAGATTACTCTTGCCGCTCGGTGTGGAGCAAGCCCGCGGTTCACAAGCGCTTCCGCGGCGCGACGCATTTGGGGTTGACAGCCCCCGCGCGCCGCCCCTACATTCGTCGGCGGTCCAGGCCTGGATCTCTCCCGCATTTCGCGGGGACGCACGACGTCACCGAGACCGATGGCGGCACGGAACCCGCAGTTCGTGACGGAGGCGCCTGTCGACCAGCATCTGACACGGAGGCAGTTCGCGCGGCGCTCGGCGCGCTGGATCGCCGGGGTCGCCGCGTTCCTGGGCGGTTGCGCGGGGCCGCGGCCCCTTGGCCGGGCGCTCCAGCTCGCGCTCGCCCCGACGCCGCCCCCCACCCCGCCCACCGAGCGCGCCGCCGCCCGGATCTTCCACGGCGGCACCTTTGCCGAGCATCGGCGCCGCCCGGAGTACCGGGCCCTCGCCGGCATCGACTACGCCCCGATCGGCGCCGAGACCGAGATCGTGCCCGTCGCCGCCGGCGTGATCTACGGCTACTTCACCCACCCGATGGGCGGCAACGTCGTCGTCGTCCACCACGGCCTCGGCTTCGTGAGCCAGTACTTCCACCTCCACGAGCGCACCGTGGCCCTGGGCGACGTCGTTACGCGAGACACGGTCATCGGCATCATGGGGACGACCGGCTCCGGCGCGCGCACCGTGGGCAAGCACGTGCACCTGACCGTGCTGGCGCCGTTCTACGCCGGGCACCTGCAGCTCGACGACGTGCAGTACTTCGAGGCCAACGACACCGTCTCCTCCTACGTGGTCGATCCCGAGGAGTTCTCGCTGCTCGGCCGCCACCAGGCGCTGCCCTTCGCCGGGCGCGAGGACGCGGCGCTGGACGAGCGGTTCCGCGTCGACCTGCGCCAGGCGCGGATCGAGGTGGACCGCCTGCTCCACCTCTTCCCCACCATGCCGCACACGCGCTTCTCCGACCGCTTCGGCGCCCTCGTCACGCGGGTCGGGCCCCGCGTGGATCTCACGCTCGACCGCGACGTGGCCGACCTGTACCAGGCCGTCGCGGGCGGCGTCCCCGCCGCCCGTGGCGTCGACGTCGACCAGGTCCAGCGCTCGCTCGCGCGCATCATGGCCCTGACGCCGCGGTTCACCGCGCCCCTGAAGGGCGCAGGCGAGCCCGAGCTCACCGCGTGATGCCGCGGAAGACGGCTCCCGCTCCCGGGACCGGCGAACGGGGGCTGGCCCGGGTCGGCCTGGCCCTCGCGGACTGGAGCGAGCGCTGGTTCCCCGACGCGTTCGTCTTCGCCATCATGGCGGTCGTCGTCGTGGCCCTGGGCGCGCTGGCCCTCGGCGCGCCGCCCCGGACCGTGATGATCCAGTTCGGCAAGGGCTTCTGGGACCTGATCCCGTTCACGATGCAGATGGCGCTGATCATCGTGGGCGGCTACGTGGTCGCCAGCTCGCCCGCGGTGGCGCGGGTCATCGAGTGGCTGGCGTCCGCGCCCCGCAGCGGCCGCAGCGCCGTCGCCTACATCGCCGTCCTCAGCATGCTCACGTCGCTGGTGAGCTGGGGCTTCAGCCTGATCTTCAGCGGCCTGCTCGTGCGCGAGCTGGCCCGGCGCCAGCCGCGGATGGACTTCCGCGCCGCGGGGGCGGCGGCCTACCTCGGGGTCGGAAGCATCTGGGCGCTCGGCATCTCCTCCTCGGCGGCCCAGCTCCAGGCCAACAAGGGCAGCCTCCCGCCCGCGCTCCTCCAGATCACCGGGGTCATCCCGTTCACGGAGACGATCTTCCTGTGGCAGGGGCTGGTCACGGCGCTGATCCTGCTCGTCGTCTCCACCGCCGTGGCCTTCTACTCCGCGCCGTCCGACGCCGCCGCGCAGCCGGCCGCGGCCTTCGGGCTGACGTTCGCGGCGCGCCGCCCGGACCTCGATCCGCGCGAGCGTCCGGGCGAGTGGCTCGAGTACAGTCCCGTTCTCACGGTGCTCGTGGCCCTGCTGGCCGCCGGCTGGCTCGTCGAGGTGTTCGCGACGCAGGGGCCGATGACCGCGATCGCCAACCTGAACACCTACAACTTCATCTTCCTGATGGCCGGGCTCCTCCTGCACTGGCGGCCGAAGCGGTTCCTCCAGGCGGTGGCCGGGGCCGTGCCGGCCACGGCGGGGGTGCTCGTGCAGTTCCCCTTCTACGCGAGCATCGCGGCGATCCTCACCGGCGCCCGGGGCCCGACGGGGCTCTCGCTCTCGGACTGGCTGGCGGGCATCTTCGTCTCGGTCTCCAATCGCCACACGTTCCCGCTGCTCGTGTCCGCCTACTCCGCCGTGCTCGGCCTGTTCGTGCCGTCGGGCGGCGGCAAGTGGGTGATCGAGGCGCCCTACGTCATGCAGGCGGCGAACACGCTGCAGGTCCACCTCGGATGGGTCGTGCAGATCTACAACACCGCCGAGGCGCTGCCGAACCTCGTGAACCCGTTCTGGATGCTGCCGCTGCTCGGCGTCCTCGGCATCAAGGCGCGCGAGCTGGTCGGCTACTCGATCCTGCAGTTTCTCGTCCACCTGCCGCTCGTGTTCGCGCTCATGTGGCTCTTCGCCCAGACGCTGACCTACCACCCGCCGGTGTTCCCGTAGGTCGCCCCCTGGGTCGCCGCGCGCCCGTGCTGTCGCTGTCCGTGCTGGCGCTGCTCGCCCCGACCGCCGTGGCCGGGGATGCGGCCCCGCCACCCCCCACGGCCGAGGTGCTGCGCGAGCGCCAGGTCGCGCGCGAGACGGAGGCCGCGCTCCGCGACGCGCTCGAGAAGATGTGTCAGGAGGACGGCAAGAGCTGGGACGACGCCAAGCGGGAATGCGGCTGGCTGATGCGGGCCAAGGACTGAGGACTCCCGCCGGCCAGTTCCCCCTGTTGCTGACAAGTGAAATGTCCGCCTGGTTTTGACAAGTGATCTGTCCGCTCAGGCCGAAGGACCGACGGGGAGTCGGGGACCGCGCCGCACCGGGG
>Ga0209515_10004748_pt1 | contig 18133 bp, 19 predicted proteins | sample Subgroupgradi54m_FD_187454 | JGI IMG/M metagenome (GOLD analysis project Ga0209515, IMG submission 187454) | Subsurface groundwater microbial communities from S. Glens Falls, New York, USA - GMW60B uncontaminated upgradient, 5.4 m (SPAdes)... ...
CAAGGCGAAGAAGGGAACGAGGCCAACGGGGAATGCGTGGCTCGCCTTCGCGGGGACCATGGTGCTCTTCGAGGAAGTGCTACCGAAAGCCGGCTCCCTCGACCCCGACAAGATCAAAGCGGCAGCGTTCTCGCTCGATCTCCCCGAAGGGAGCATGGCCAACGGCTGCGGGGTGAAGTTCATTCCACATGACCAGTTTGACGGAGGCAAGAACGAGCGGGCCTTCGCCGTCATGTTGCAGTGGCAAAACGGGGAGTTGCACGTCGTGGGGCCAGAGAAATTCGCCACGCACAAACCGATCCTCGTGCCCCTCCCCAAGTGGTCAGAGCGGAAGTAGGGGCGGCGCACTCGGAGAGGCCGAGAGGTGGTCTACCTCCAACTAGTCGTCTCCGGACTCCTGCTAGGCGGGGTCTACGCCCTGATCAGCGTTGGCCTCACTCTGATCTTTGGGGTCCTGCGGGTCGTGAACTTCGCCCACGGAGAGTTCCTAATGGTGGGGATGTATGCCGCGTATTGGCTCTTCCAGCTCTGGCACGTCCCGACCTACCTCTCGGCTTTCGCCGCGCTTCCGGCCTTCGCCGTCTTCGGAGCCGTGATCTACCGTCTGGTCATCAGGCGCACAATGGGCCAAGGCGACGTCGTTCAGATCTTCGCAACAGTCGGGCTCGGGCTCATCCTCCAGAACGCTGCCCTGGTGCTCTGGACGGGAGACTTCCGGACGATCCGTTCGTCCTATGCCGATGCGATCTGGCGCATCGGCGGCATCCAGATCTCGGTTCCGCTGCTGGTGGCCTTCGTCGTGGCGGTGGCGGTCACCGGGATCCTGTTCGTCTTCCTCAACCGCACCCTGGAGGGGAAGGCGATGCGGGCCGTCGTCCAGGATCCGATCGCCGCTCTCGCCATGGCGATCAACCTGGATCGCGTGTACCTGTGGACGTTTACGATTGGCACGTGCTGTGTCGGCGTAGCAGGGATCCTGTTGGCGCCCAGTTACCCGATCTTCCCCGCCATCGGGATCAGCTTCGGTCTCGTCTCGTTCGTGGTCGTCGTGCTGGGGGGCATGGGGAGCATGGTGGGAGCCTTCCTCGGAGGGCTCATTATCGGACTCGTTGAAGTCTTCAGCGGCTTCTTCGTCGCCACCGACCTCAAACAAGCCTTCTACTTTTTGGTGTTTGTTCTCGTCCTCGTCCTGAGACCCCAAGGACTCTTTGGCCAGCGCGGGGCTGAGATGGTGGGATTCGGGCGACTGACGTGAGTCGAGCGTGAGATCGATCCGCAGCTGGCTTCCCCGCGCCGTTCTGATCGTGCTGCTAAGTTTACTCCCCCTGTCGACCTCCAACAACTACTACATGGACATCATCGTCCAGATTTTCATGTGGGGAGCTGCTGCCAGCGCGTGGAATATCGTAGGAGGCTATGCCGGGCAATTGTCCCTGGGGCATGCGGCCTTCTTTGGGATTGGAGCCTACACCTCGAGCCTCCTCTTCATCGCCTTCGGCCTCTCCCCATGGATTGGCATGCTGGCGGGGGGTGGACTCTCGGCGCTGTTCGCGCTCCTCGTCGGGTATCTCAGCGTCCGGCTCCGGGGGCCCTTCTTTGCTCTTGCGACCATCGCCCTCGCCGAGGTGCTCCAGATTCTTGCGATCTACTGGCGCGATCTCACCGGCGGAGGGGCGGGCTTGCTCCTTCCCTTCAAACCCGGACTCGTCAACTTCATGTTCGAGAGCAAGCACACTTACGCGTACGTAGGCCTGGGCTTTCTCTTGGCTGTCCTGGTGGTCACCCTTGCGATCGAACGCTCTCGCCTCGGCTACTACCTCGTGGCCATTCGCGAGGAAGAGGATGCGGCGCGCGCCCTCGGGGTCCGTGTGCTCCGGATGAAGCTGGTGGCCATCGTGATCAGCGCCTTCTTCACGTCGCTGGTCGGCAGTTTTTACGCCCAGTACATCCTCTGGTTGGAACCACCGTACGCCTTCTCTTTGGAACTCTCCACTCAGTTCGCCCTCATGGCGATCATCGGGGGGCTGGGGACCTGGGTCGGTCCGCTCCTGGGGGCCGTCCTGATCATCCCGCTGGCCATCTTCCTCCGGGCTTGGCTCGGAGCGGCCGCGAGCGGGCTCTACCTTGTCTTCTATGGGATGATTCTCGTCATTGTGGTGCTCTTCATGCGACAGGGGATCGTGGTGGAAACCCGCCAGGCATTTCGTCGGTGGATGACGGGACACCGTCAGCTCGTCAGCGGGTAGGCCCATGCCGGTGCTTCTGGAAGCCCGCGGGGTAGTGAAGCGGTTTGGCGGACTGTTTGCTGTGAGGAACGTTGACCTCGAGATCGAACCGGGGGAGACGGTCGGACTAATTGGGCCCAACGGGGCGGGTAAGACCACCCTTTTCTCGGTCTTGAGCGGCTTTCTCCAGCCGGAAGGCGGGGAGATCCGATTCGATGGTCGCCCAGTAGTCGGGCTGACACCGGAAGAACTGGTCCGCCGCGGCCTCTGCCGCACCTTCCAACTGGCAAAGCCGTTCGGCAACATGACTGTGCTGCAGAACGTGATGGTGGGGGCGTTTGCCCGCCTCCGCTCCCCGTCCCAGTCCACCAAGGAGGCGGAACGTATCTTAGAATTAACCGGGATGACCCATCTCCGGGACGTGCTGGCCAAAACGCTGCCCGTGGAACTTCGAAAGCGATTGGAGGTGGCTCGGAGCCTCGCGACTCATCCCCGTCTGCTTCTGTTGGACGAGGTCATGGCGGGGCTCAATCCGACCGAGGTCAAGCAGATGCGCGATCTCCTGCAGGCCGTGAGTCGGCAAGGGATTACCCTCTTCATCATTGAACATGTCATGGCGGTGATCATGTCTCTGTGCCAGCGGATCCTCGTCCTCCACCATGGCGAGAAGATCGCAGAGGGACCCCCAGCCCAGATCGCTCGGCACCCGCGAGTCGTGCAGGCCTACTTGGGGGAGGAATACCTGCTTGCTGAAGGGTGAAAAACTCAACGCCTGGTACGGTGACATCCAGGTCCTCCGGGAAGTGTCTTTCGAGGTCCCCGAGGGGGAGATGGTGGCCATCGTCGGAGCGAACGCCGCGGGCAAGAGTACCCTGCTGCTCACCATTTCGGGAATCCTCCCGTATCTGGGGGGCCGAATGACGGGGGATCTCACCTTCGCCGGAACCCGGATCGACGGATTAGCAGCGCATCGCATTATGGCCCTCGGGTTGGTCCACGTGATGGAAGGGCGGCGACTCTTCCCGTATTTGACCGTGCAGGAAAACTTGGAGCTCGGCTGCTACAATCCGCTGGCGCGGAGTCACCTCCGCAACTCTCTGGAGCGGGTGTTCACTCTTCTCCCGATATTAGAGGAGCGCCGACACCAGCTGGCCGGCTCCCTCAGTGGGGGCGAGCAGCAGATGTGCGCCATCGGACGCGGCCTGATGTCGCGCCCCAAGGTGATGATGTTGGATGAGCCGACGATCGGGCTCGCTCCCCTGTACGTCGAAAAGACGTTCGAGATCTTGAAGGAGATCAACGCGCAGGGAACGACCATCCTGCTCGTCGAGCAGAATGTCAAGCACTCCCTGACGCTCGCCCACCGGGGGTATGTCCTGGAGAATGGCAGCATTGTGCTGTCAGGCAAGGGCAAAGAACTGCTCAGCCACGACGGACTTCGAAAAGCCTACCTGGGAATGTAGAGCCCGACCATCTCCTTCTTGAGTCCACTTCGAAGATAGGTCGTTAAACGCATCATAGTAATTCCCGGTTAGTTCTCTGCGGAAGGGTATGGCTAGCAAATTCGGTGCGTTGCAGGCCCCCGCAACACACCAACGACGGCTAGCCTGACGAGGTCCTAAGCAGCAAGCGCGACCCCCTGAATTTCAAAGGTGAGCGAAGGTGCCCCCTAGCTCAGCCAGGAAACATTCCGTGTCCTGGTGCCAGCACGTTGTTCGGGTCGAACCGCCCCTTCGCTGCTTGGACCGATTTCCAAACGGGTCCATAGTGCTGGATCCAATCGGCCTGCGAAAACGGAATCGCGCTCGACGTCAATCGCGTTCCGCCCATATCGCGCGCCCGCTCGTATAGTGTGCGATTGATCGCGATCGCGGACATTATATCAGCCGATGCTGGCAGAACCCGAGAAATCTGGAATCTGTAGACGATATCTTCGTTCGGCAAACGGACGAGCGGACGCTTGATGGTGCTCCTCCTCCATGCAGACATGCGCGGAGTGACAAAGGCAGCCTCTGCAGGAGTGGCAAGCATTTTTGTTGTGTACTCGACGTATCGAGATGCGGGCAAGCAGAGGTAGACAAAGGGTTTTAACGCGGGGGTGGTACAGGGAGCGCACACTTCTTCGCGGCGATAGTACTGCTCATAGGTCATCACGCTGGCGGTTTTGCTCGTGAACCTCAACCCCGCGAGCAGTGGCGCCTCACTTGGAGTATTCGGAGTGTCATAGAAGGCTCCGCCTTCGACGTAATACGCGATCCCACCGCCCGGCTGTGCGGCGCCCCTCCCGTCGAGGTGGTTGAAGCGCCCATCCTTCGCGAGAAGCGCTAGATCGGCGGAAGCGGTTTGAAAGTCCTCGTAGTTCAGCCGGAAGAACAGGACGTGAGAGGGTGCGGCAACCAGCTCCGTGACGACTTTCACGATAATGCCGCATTGACCCAGTCCGCCAAGCATGGCGTTGAAGAGATCACTGTTGCGTTCGTCGGAACATGTCACGAGCTGCCCATCCCCCGTCACCACCTCGAGCTCCCGAACATGGTCGACCTGAAAACCTTGGGTGTACGTAGTCACGGCAAACCCGCCCGTACTGATCGTACCGCCGACCGAAAGGAAGATATCGGCGATCACCGGCAGCGTTCGCTTGGAGGCGTTCGCTGCATTCAAAACGGCGCTCCACTTTGCTCCGGCGCCGACCTCGACGGCGCCCGAATTGATGATGCGGACGGAACTCAAACTACTGGAGTCGATGACGACTCCCCCCTCGACTTGAGTTTGGCCAAAAAATGAATGGCCCTGACCCCGCATCGCAACTTTGATGCCATGGCGGTTCGCGAACTGAACCAGCTTCACGATATCTTGAGCCGAGCCGGGTTTGAGCACAGCGATCGGCAGCCGATGCACGATGCGTCCAAAGTCGTTCGCAGCCGCCTGCCGCGCAGCATCCTCGAAGAGCAGTGTCCCGCTGAGATCCGTCAGGTCATTGCGCAGCCGCTGCCCTGGCGACAAGGACGTGCATGATGGCTGGAGCGCAAGGAGCGCTGCTCCACTTGCGAGCCTTCTGGCGAAGTCACGGCGAGAAATCCTGTGTTCCATGCTTTACCTCCCTTGTTTGACGGCTCGCCTTCAGAGCGCCTCCCGGAACGGCACCTCGGTGACATCGTAGAATCCGCCGAAGGCGCCCGGGTCGTGCGTGGGCATCCGGTACTGCCTGAGGAGCGCGTTGAGGGCCTTGTGGGCGTAGGAGAGGGCGTTGTCCAGGTAAGCGACCGCACCGGACGTGGAGATCTCCGGGTCCGCCCCGGCGAAGGCCTCGCGCGCCTTCTCCAGGGATTTCATGCCTTCCGCCAATCGAGAGCGCCCGATCTCCACCGAGAGAGCGTCGATGTGTCGGCTGATCTGGCGGTAGGCCCGCTGGAAATCTCTCTCGGTGGCGGCTGGGCTCCGCCACGCTCCGTAGTACAGCCGGTCATGGACCTCCCGCAGGTGGGCGAAGGGGAGCCCGCGGTACGGTGGCCCCGGCGGCGCCTGGAGTTCTTCAGCCCGGCGGTGGCAGGCCTCGACATTCTCCAGGTGCTGCTCCCGCATTTCCATCAGGAACATCCGCGTCTGCGCGTCCAGCTCCTGCGCGAGAAGGACCTCGATGCGCCTGACGACCCAGGCCTGGCCCCGGGCCAGGAGGCTCGCGCGCTCTCCCTCCGTCCCCAGGGCCATCACTTTGTCGGCGAAATCCCCGGTGAGCTCCGAGGGCGTCCCCCCGAATCGGAGGATCGCTCTTCGCAGGCCTCCGCACGCCCACCCCTCATCCTCGGCGAACTTCTTCAACTCCCCGTGCGTGAACCCGGGTGCTTCGGAGGTGGCCAGGCTCATGGCCGCGTCGACGCCGGCGCGCTCGCACACGAGGAGCTCGTTCAGACGGTTGATGATCTCTTGCGACATCGCTAACCCGCCCTTCGGCGCTCCCCTGCCCTCACTCGTCCCCGACGCCGGACGCATCATAGTACCCTGCGAACGCACGGGAAACGTGATTCCCCTCCCATCCCGCTTCCCTCACAGGCCCAGTTGACCCGCGTGCCCACAAGCCCGTTCCGCCCGGCGTGTCAGCCGATGCGCCCGAGGATCTGCCCAAACAGGCGCTGCGTCAAGTGGCTTTCAGCAAGCTAGGCGGACCTTCCTGAGAAGCCGCCGCGTACGCTCTTCGACCTCACGCCGATCCTGCTCACCTCTTGCCCGTCGACGAGGATCGAGCCCTGATCCATCGGCACAAGCACGTTAATACAACAAAGTAAGGTCGACTTGCCGGCTCCGGACGGTCCAATGATGCATACGACCTCGCCCCTAGCGACGTCGAACGAGACACAGATCCCTCACATCCTTGGGACTTGTTTAGTCCATGGGAAAATCGCCGCGACTAAAACATGCGGGCGATTCCCCAAGGCGCTTAGGCTATAGCGCTCGGGAACAGAGGTGCCTAACGACAGAACGACTTCCAAGCTCGCAGTGCTGCGGGCCTTAGACCTTCTTCCCCACCAACTCCTCGAGCCCCGGTGCTACGCTGGCGAGGAGATTGTCATTTTGGGTCAACTGTGAAGAGCATTTTCCTGTCTCCAGTTGCATGAAATCAGGAGGATGTCCGTTGCTGAGCGGACTGCCCTCTCATCGTTCGGGTTCGCCTGGCGTCGAGCTTCTCTCGAAGCTCCAGACGGTAGGCTTGCCAGTCAATTTCGGGCGGGTTCGGCACGGACTGCCCCAAGGCGCGAAGGATTTCCTGAAAATCTTCCGCGATTTGCGTGCATTTGGGGCATGCGTCTAGGTGGTCAACTACGTCCTGCTGACCGCGCTTGGTCAATTCGCCCTTCAGGTAGGCAATCAGGGTGGCCGTCGGATGGAGCACAGTTTCCAACCTCAGGTCCTCGCTTATCCCCTTCCGTCCTGTTCGGCGAACTCCTTCTGCTTTACCTTCAATTGCTTCACCAGCTCTTCGTACGAGGACGTCTGGATGATCTTGTTGAACTGACCGCGGTAGTTCGAGACGAGGCTCACGCCTTCGACGGCCACGTCATAGACGACCCAGCCATCGGCGCGTCGGACCATCTGGTAGTTGACGGACACCTCCTGGCCTTGCTTGGTCAGGATCGTGGTGGGCACAGCGGCGAAGTCTCCGTCACTCTGCTCACGCCCGTATCGGATCTGCTCGGGTCCTCCATGGCGCTCGATCTTGCCAATATAGGTGTGCTCGAGAAGGTCCGCGAAGAGGCGCACGAACTCTTCTTGCTCCTGGCCTGTCCGACCCTGCCAGTGACGCGCCAGCGCGCGTTTGGCCATTTCCGGGAAGTCGAAGATTTCATTGGCTACCTGGCGAATCGCCATTCGGCGCTCCTTGACCCGGCCGTTGCCCTTGAGGGAAGGGTCGTCCAGAATCTTGACGACCTTGTCGATCGCGCTTTTCAGTTCGTTCGTCGGCGGGCCGCCCCACACGTCGTGTACCGAGAACAGGAGCAGGAAGCCCGCAAGCATGACGCTCACCCGGCGGAAACAGATTATTGAATTGCCCACCTCAGTCCTTCTCCCAACAATCCGGCCCATTTACTCATAGCGGAGCGCCTCGATGGGATCCAAGCGAGACGCCTTCCGGGCGGGGTAGAACCCGAAAAAGACCCCCACCGCGCCGGCAAAGCCGACGGCCACGAGGATCGCCTCAGGCTGGATCAGCGTCGGCCACTGGGCAAAGTATGCGATGCCATAAGCGCTGGCGACGCCGAGCCCGACCCCGATGGCGCCCCCGATCAGCGAGAGGATCACCGCCTCCACCAGGAATTGGGTCAGGATGTCCCGGCTCCGCGCGCCGACTGCCATCCGCAGACCGATCTCGCGCGTGCGCTCGGTCACGGAGACCAGCATGATGTTCATGATGCCGATCCCACCCACCAGGAGGGACACCGAGGCGATGGCGGCCAGGAGCAGGGTCAGCACGCGCGAGGCAGCCTCCTGGCTCTCGAGGATTTCGGAGAGGTTGCGAATCCCGAAGTCGTCGTCCTGCCCCCGTTGGAGGTGATGCCGCTGGCGCAGGAGGGCACCGATCTCGGGCTCTGCATCTTTCGTGGCGCCGGTATCGCGGGCCTTGACCAGAATGACGCCGACCGCCCGGGCGTTGGCTTGGCTCACGCCCAACACCTTCTTCTTGGCGGTGGAGAGCGGGATCAGGATGACGTCGTCCTGGTCTTGCCCCTGGGTGCTTTGGCCCTTGCGGTCCAGCACCCCGACGACGGTGAAGGGAACGTGTTTAATCCGAATGATCTGACCCAAGGGATCGGCATCCGCAAAGAGGTTCAGCGCCACCGTCTGCCCGAGCAGGGCCACCTTGGTCGCGCCGTCCACGTCCTCCTGGGTGAAGGGCTTGCCGGCCGCGGCGGCCCACTCTCGCACCTCCAGATATTCGGGCGTGACCCCCTGGATGACGGTCGTCCAGTTGAGGTTGACATAGACGACCTGAGCGGTCCCGCGCACCGTGGGGGCGGCGACTTGAATGCTCGCGACCTCCCGCTGCATCGCCCAGGCATCGTCCTCCGTCAAGGTCAGCTGACTGCCGGACCCCAGGCGCACCCCGCCGGAGGTGATGGCCCCGGAGAGCACGATGAGCAGGTTAGACCCGAGACTCTGGATCTGCTCGGCCACCCGCGCTTGGGCGCCGGCCCCTACCGCGACCATCGTGATGACCGCGCCGACGCCGATGATGATCCCCAACATGGTCAGCACGCTCCGGAGGGCGTTGACCCGGAGTGCGGCCACCGCGATGCGCGCGCTCGCCAGGAGGTTCACGCCTCCACCTCCGCCGGCGGGAGCATCTTAACGCGGCGGCGATCCCTGAGGGGGAGATGGCGGCGCTGCGCCGGTCGGGGGAGCCGGGCTGGGTGGCGCGGGTGCGATGGCTGGTGGCGGGGGCGGCGGAGGTGGTGGGGGAGGAGCCGCAACGCCCCGCCAGGGCGAGTGTACGACGGTGGGAATCTGGTTCCCCTTGGCGTACATGCACTGTTGGTACGCCATGTCGTACCGCCGCTGGAGCTCTCCACCCGAGCTCTGGCCCCCGCTGGCACCGACCGCCGTGCCCAGGAGAAGCCCACTGCCGGCGCCAACCGCCGCGCCGACGCCAGGATGCCCCGAGGCCGCGCCAATCGCGGCCCCCGCCGCCGCCCCCAGGAGCGTGCCCGCGGCCGCCCCGCCGACCGTGCTCGCACTTGCGGTCTCCCCCGGGGCCATCCCGATGCGCTGCTGGGCCCACTGCCGGCAGACCGCGGCGGCGGCCTGGAACTGCTCAAAGGGCTTGCCGGCTCCCGGCAGCACCATGACGCTGGGACCCGCCGGAACCGTCGCGCAGGCGCTGAACAACAGCAGAGGTACCAACAGACTCACGCATCTCTTGACCATGTCTCGTTACCTCGGCCCCGATTGCAGGGGCGGACTTGGCATGACCTGCTGCCACCCCGCTGGGCATTGCTGGACGTAGGGATAGTAGCCCTGCGGGTTCTGGCAGTAGTACCAGTACTGCGGCGGAGGTTGTGCCTCAATATACGCCTGGGGCGGGGACTCGATGGCGACTGGGGGCGCGTATGAATACGGATACCCCCACCAGTACGGATCTCCCCACCAAAGCGACGGCCCGATGAACACACGAGGACCGACGAAGACATGGCCCCTGAAGCCCCCGTGCCATGCCTCACTCGCGACGACGGTCCCGAGGAGGAGACCGATCATCGCGACGACCCCCACGATCAATTGAACGGAGAGGCGCCTCTTCATTGCTCCGCTCCTTTTCCCAGGCCCGTTGGCCGAAAGATGCTCGCCCGGTTTGGAGGATCCCTATCGTTCCAGGAGACTTTGCATTTCAGCCCGCAACTTAGTCATGCGCTGTCGGATCTGGGCCGCCTTGGCCAGCTGCTCGGGGGTCAGGACGCCGCGGATGTCGAGGGCGACCTGGAGCCCTTCCTGGGTGAGTTGGCCGCGCAGTTGGGCCAATTGCTGGACAAGCGGGGTCAGATCCTCGGCTTTGACCGGCCCCGAGGCATAGAGCTTGTCGGCCAATTGCTCGTGGGCGGCTCGCAGCCGAACCCTCAGCGTCTCAAACTGGGCCTGATGATTGGCCACAATCTGCTTCACCTTCGCTTGCTGGGCGTCCGTAAGGCCGACCCCCTTGGTGAGGAGGGGGAGCAGCATGTGATCCCCTCCGCCCGTCGGGCCCATCCCGCCCATGTCCGTTCCCCTGGCATGCTGCCCCGATGCCGTGGCAGTCCAGAGGCCCACCGTGACCATCCCAACCAGGACGATCCCCCATCGTAACTTCATCGACGTGTCTCCTCCTTCTGTGCGCTTCTCTCACGCGCCATGGCCGCTGTCGCTCATTACATGTCCAGTCGCGGGCCGTCCGGCCACTCGTCGGTCGCCTCTCGCTCCAGCCCGTCGGCCGGGTCAAGCAGGGGGGCGTCCATGGCGAGCTCCGGCCCAGGGCGTTCGCCTGTGACCGAGAGCACGGCAGACACCTCTTTCAGGAACGCCTCGGTCTCGCTGGCGTCGGGTTGAGGACGGACCCATGACAGCGACTCACGCCACATCCGCCCTTCGAGTCCCCCCACCAGCACCACCGCGGCCAGCGCGGCTGCCACCGCCAAGGCGCGTCGCCAGACCACGCGGGGGCGAGCACGAATCACCGCGACAGGAGGGGCCTCTTCGAGGACGTGGGCGATCCTCTCGAGGTCCCGAACCAGCCGCTGGTAGCGGGCCGCGCACCCAAGACAAGCTCCCACGTGGGCGCGGTCCGTCGCAGGGCCCTCCCTGTAATACGTCAGCACCAGCCTTTGGTCCCCCAGACATCCGTTCAAGAATTCCCTCCAAGCCCCTTGCGCAACTGGTGAACCGCTCGAAACAAGTGCCGTTTCACGCTGCCCGGGGTCAGGCCCAAAGCCTCAGCCGCCTCCTGCGTCGAGCATCCTTCGAGATGACGGAGAATAAAAACCTCACGCTGGCGCCGAGGAAGTTGCCGAAAAACCGTCCAGATCTGCCCGCGGGCTTCCTCGCTGAGCGCCGCGCGTTCCGGTGTCGGTCCACGGTCGGCCACCTCCACATCCTCGATGCCGCCGCCCCGCAAGCGCCGCCACTGCCACCATGTCGATCGTCTCCGGTCGTGACAGGCGTTCACGGCGACCCGCGTCAGCCACAGCCCCCACGCCATGGTTCGGTCCGCCCCCGGGTAGGCCTGGGCCAGCTTGACAAACACCTCTTGCGCGACTTCCTCCGCCTCCTGCGGATCATTCAGCAGGAGCCGACACAGGCGCCCGACCCGCGCCGAGTGTGCGCGGTAGAGCCCCTCATACTGCGCCTGCCAGGGCGGAATGGCTGTCAAGGCTCTCATCAACCGATCAACTTATGGATCGATCTCACTCTTATTAACGAAGTATTGCTTGCGGGGGTTGACACCGAACCCTCTTGGGTCATGCCGAAGTGGCACCGATCGGACTGAGAGCCCAGGCGAGGATAACGTCTTGGGCGGCAGTATCCGCCCGCTGGCGTTGATCAAAGGAGCAACGACGTTCCTGAGACAGCCGAAGCGGTCTGAAGACGTTCAGTTCTCCGTGTCAACCTCCGCGGAGGCTCATTCGTTAATTCAGATGAGGTGACACATGCTACCCATGGACACCCGGAAGCGTCTCGCGCTTTTTCTAGCTCTCGTGTGGTCTCTCCTCGCAACGATGCCTGTTGGAGCCCAAGAGCGCCGAGAGGAGCGGGGGCGGGAACGAGAAGAGCGACAGCGAGAGTTCGAGCATCACGACGAAGGCCCCTGGCACTTTGACCGCGGTCACGGCTGGCGCTTTGAGCACCGCCCGGGGGTGTGGTCTCCCTACTACGTCTGGTGGTGGGTGGCTGAACGCGTCGTGCTACGTCCGGCACCCACCGTCATGGTCATCCAATATTCCAACGGCCGGTACGAACTTCGCGGCGACGGGATCACCGTCCCCTATCACTGGATCTGGATCCCCGCCCTGCCGCCCGTGGCACCACCGCCACCCCCGATGGTGGCCCCACCGCCGCCCCCGGCAGCTGTCTCGCCGCCGGCGGGATCGGTTCCGCCGCCGCCCCCACCACCTCCCGGCTAGCGAACTGCTATGAGCCTGAGGCGAGTCACAATGCTCGAAGCGGTCGTCCTCCTTGGATGGTGGGTGTACGTCTACACGTACGTGGTCACGCCAAGCCCCTATCCCGTCTGGCGATGGGTTCCCCATGAGCGGTTTCTCCATCAAGAGTTTTGTGAGTTCTCGGCGAGAAACCTGCGCCGCGAGGGACTTGAGGCGGTCTGCGGGTACGTGGACGACGATTAAGTAAAATTGCCTGCCAGGGTGTCAACCTACGCAGGCATTGCTTCGTTAATAGGAGTGAGAGCGGTCAGTCAAGGGACAGAAGGAGGGGACGATGCAATACGGGCAGCGGATGCGATGGGTTTTATCTGTGGTGGGTGTCCTGATGGCGACCACCCTTGCTCTAGGCACTGTCACCTGGGCCGATCCGGCGGGGCCAGGCGGCCGGGAGGGAATGTCCCATCACCGGCCCGGGCAGTGGGAGCGAGGGGGGTGGATCAGTCGTGCGCTCCGCTACGAGGACCAGCTCGGGCTCTCCCAGGACCAGGTAACGAAACTGCGAGCACTCCGGCTGGAGTCCCGAAAGGAGACCCTCCGGCGGGTGGCAGACCTCCGCGGGGCTCAGCTTGACCTGGGGGCGCTCCTTCACGCCGAGACACCCGATCTTGCAAAGATCGAGGCGCAGGTTCGCCGAATCGAAAGCCTCCGGACCGATCTTCGGATGAGCCGGATCAGGACATCGCTCGAGGCCCGGGCCCTCCTGACCCTGGAGCAACAGAAGCAGCTGCGGGCCTTGCGGTCCGAGAGGCCTCGCGGGCCTCATCCCGAGAGCGGTGGGCGCCACTCCCGCCAGGGATGGCAATTCTAGAGTCGGTCTTCCCCGCTAGTGTACACTGCGGGCAGGCTCAGGTGTTCGGGGAGACGGAGACCCCCTGAATAGTCCGCATTCCTCTGCCGTCGACCTTCTTAAGCTTTGGAGGAGGAGGGGAGCCCGATGCGTCGGTTGGCTGCCTTCGCCCTCGCGACCGTCCTGATGGTGGGTGGGATAGCCCCGGCCGCCTACGCAGGGGGTGCCGGGACGAACGTAGCGTTGGGCCTCGCCTCCTTCGCCGTGTTCAACCAGCTGTTTGGCCCGGTCTTCTACCCCCGAACGGTCTATGCGGTGCCAATCGTCACGGCGCCGCCCGTCGTGTACGCCCCATACCCGACTGTCTATACTCTCCCAGCCCCGGTTGTGGTGACCGCCCCACCGCCTGCGCCCATGCCGACTGTCGTCCAGTACCCTCACGGGAGGTACGAGCTCCGAGGGGATGGCCTCACCGTCCCGTACCAGTGGGTGTGGATCCCCAATCCCCCGCCTCCGCCCCCGCTCTCTGCCGGAGCCGGGCGGTAACGCAAAGGGCCGACCGTCTGAGCGCCTTCAATTCTTGGGGGCGGGACGATCGGCGACCTCGTGATGCATCCATCCGGGAACCTCGGGGGAGAAGAGCGCCTATTTCGAGCCCGTCCACGACTCGGCTCCGGACATCGCCGGTCAGAATAGGACCAACCCTCTGGCGATCGTTCTCTCGGCCGCGATGATGCTGGAGTAGCCGAGTTTTCTTCAGACCTGTTAATAAGTTATAGTTCACGAGATCCTGAACAAGCAGGCGCGTGCATGACTGACATTGGGAGCGGTACAACGACCGGGGACAGGCCAGAGCGGCCTCGTTTCGCTGCGTTGCGCAGGCGCTGGTGGATCGGAGTGCTTGCGATCTCTCTCCTCGTCATTGGCGCTTACGTCCTCTTGACGAAGTCGGGCGGGGTGCAATCGCGTGCCGCCAGCCAAGGGTCGAGCCCCCTGACGCGCAACGTGCCGGTGGTGGCAGTGGCAGCGAAGACGGGCGACATCGGGATTTACCTGACCGGGCTCGGCTCGGTTACACCGCTCAAAACCGTCACCGTGAAAAGCCGCGTTGACGGACAGCTCATGGAGGTCCTGTTTCAAGAAGGCCAGATTGTCCGCAGCGGAGATCTGTTGGCCCAAATCGACCCGCGCTCATTCGAAACGCAGTTGACCCAAGCTGAGGGACAGATGGCCCGCGACCAGGCGCTGCTGAAGAACGCCCAACTCGACCTGCAGCGCTACCGGGAGCTGATGAAGCAGGAGTTAATCGCAAAACAGCAGCTGGACACCCAAGAGTGGTTGGTGCGCCAGTATGAAGGGGCCGTCAAGATCGATCAGGGGCAGATCGACAATGCCAAGCTGCAACTGATCTATTGCCGCATCACCTCGCCCATCAGCGGGCGAGTCGGGTTGCGCCTCGTGGATCCGGGCAACATCGTTCGGGCGAGCGACTCGACCGGGCTGGTTGTGATTACGCAGCTTCAACCCATTACTGTTGTGTTCTCCATCCCCGAGGATAATCTCCCTCCGGTGCTGGACAAGCTCAAAACGGGGGAGCGCTTGTCCGTCGAGGCCTATGATCGCGACCAACGGCGACGACTTGCCATGGGATCCTTGCTGACGGTCGACAACCAGATTGATCCGAACACCGGCACGGTGCGGCTCAAGGCAATGTTCCCAAACAACGACAATGAGCTGTTCCCCAACCAGTTCGTCAATGCGCGCCTGCTGCTGGACGTCAAGCATGGAGCCACGATCGTGCCAGCAGCCGCCATTCAACGAGGCTCCCAGGGGACATTCGTATACGTAGTGAAGGCTGACCAGACTGTGGGAGTGCGTGCGGTCACGAGCGGCGTCACCCACGGGGATGAGGCGTCCATCGACGCGGGTCTGTCACCCGGTGAGCTCGTCGTGGTGGATGGGGTAGACAAGCTGCGAGAAGGTAGTAGGGTGGAGGTCCAGGTTCAAGGCGACAATCCCCCCCGAAGCGGCGGCCTATGAATCCTTCCCGTCTCTTCATCCTCCGGCCAGTCGCGACCACCCTCTTGATGGCAGCCATTCTGCTGGCCGGCGCCGTGGCGTACCGCCAGTTACCGGTATCTGCCTTACCCCAGGTGGATTACCCGACCATCCAGGTCCTCACCTTCTATCCGGGCGCGAGTCCTGATGTCATGGCGTCATCCGTGACGGCTCCATTGGAGCGCCAGCTCGGGCAGATGCCCGGTCTGAAGCAGATGACGTCGGCCAGTTCGAGCGGTAGCTCGGTGATTACGCTGCAATTCAGTCTGGACCTCAGTCTCGACGTCGCCGAGCAGCAAGTGCAGGCAGCCATCAACGCAGCTTCCACCTACTTGCCACGGGATCTTCCGAACCCTCCCATCTACGGTAAGGTCAACCCGGCTGACGCGCCGATCTTGACGTTGGCGTTGACGTCACAGACCTTGCGCCTGCCCGAAGTTGAAGATCTGGCGGATACCCGGTTTGCCCAGAAGATTTCCCAGTTGGCTGGCGTGGGGCTCGTCAGTATCAGCGGTGGGCAGCGGCCCGCCGTGCGGATTCAAGCCAACCCGATGGCGCTGGCTGCCTATGGTCTGACCCTCGAAGACCTGCGAGCGGCTGTTTCGGCCACCAATGTCAACCAAGCGAAGGGGGCTTTCGACGGTCCGCACCGGGCCTCTATCATTGGCGCGAACGATCAGCTCCTCTCGAGCCGGGAGTATCGCCCGCTGATTGTCGCCTATCGCAATGGCGCGCCGGTGCACTTGTCTGACGTGGCCGATGTGATCGACGATGCCGAGAACGTGAAGCAGGCGGCCTGGATGAACGATGCTCCTGCGGTGCTTGTCAACGTCCAGCGTCAGCCGGGCGCCAACGTCATCGAAGTCGCTGACCGCATCAAGAGGCTGCTGCCACGGCTTCAAAGCACGTTGCCTTCTCCTATCCAAGTCTCCGTGCTGACCGACCGCACCACGACCATTCGCGGATCGGTCCAAGACGTGCAGTTCGAGCTGATGCTCGCGGTCGCGCTGGTTGTGATGGTGATCTTTTTGTTTCTTCGTACCCTGTCCGCAACCGTCATTCCCGCCGTCGCCGTGCCGTTGTCCGTGGTGGGCACCTTCGGGGTCATGTATCTGCTGGGGTTCAGCCTGAACAACCTCACCTTAATGGCCCTCACGATTTCGACTGGTTTCGTGGTAGACGACGCCATTGTGATGATCGAAAACATCACCCGCTACATCGAACAAGGGGACTCGCCGCTCCAAGCCGCTCTCAAAGGCTCCGAGCAGATCGGCTTCACCATCCTGTCCCTGACGATCTCGCTCGTTGCCGTGCTCATTCCGCTGCTGTTCATGGGCGACGTGGTGGGGCGGTTGTTCCGCGAATTCGCGATCACCCTCGGCGTCACGATCCTGATCTCGGCGGTGGTGTCGCTCACGCTGACGCCGATGATGTGCGCGAAGCTGCTGCGGCGCAGGCCCGAGGAGCAGCAGGGCGCGCTCTACCGTGCGTCCCAACGGCTGATCGATCGGGTCATCGAGGGCTACGGGAAGACGTTGCGATGGGTGCTGGAGCGTCAGACGGCGACGCTGTTGGTGGCGGTGGGAACTCTCGTCCTTACGGTGCTGTTGTACCTCGTCGTACCAAAAGGCTTCTTCCCGGTTCAGGATACCGGGGTGATTATGGGCATTTCCGAAGCGCCGCAATCGGTCTCGTTTGTGGCAATGGCAAAGCGACAGCAGTCGCTTGCCAGGGTGATCCTGCGGGATCCGGCGGTCAAAAGTCTGTCTTCATTCATTGGGGTGGACGGGACCAACACCACTCTCAACAGCGGGCGAATCCTCATCAACCTGAAGCCCCTTGCCGAGCGGAGCGTGAGCGCGAGCGAGGTCATCCGCCGCCTGCAACCGGAACTGGAGAAAGTCGAGGGGATCACGCTGTTCCTGCAGCCGGTGCAGGATCTGACGGTTGAGGACCGCGTGAGCCGCACGCAGTTTCAGTACAGCCTCGAAGATCCCGACGCCAACGAGCTGAATGCTTGGGCGCCCAAGGTGGTCGACACCCTCCGTACGCTACCGGAGCTTCGCGACGTGAGCAGCGATCAACAAGACAAAGGGCTACAGGCCTCGCTCGTGATCGACCGCAGCACCGCGTCACGGCTGGGCATCACCCCGCAGCTCATCGATGATACCCTCTACGACGCCTTCGGGCAGCGACCGGTATCCACGATCTTCACGCAGTTGAACCAGTACCGCGTCGTGCTGGAAGTGAAGCCCGAGTTTCAGACGGGTCCCAATGCGCTGCAGAATATCTATGTGCGCTCATCAAACGGCGGGCAAGTTCCCTTGAGCGCGTTCACACAGTTCGCGGAGACGACGGCACCACTCCTCGTGAGCCACCAGGGGCAGTTTCCGGCGGTGACGCTGTCGTTTAATTTGGCGCCGGGGGTCGCGCTCGGAGAAGCGGTGAAGGCGATCGAGGCGGCCACGCGGCAGATTGGTCTGCCGGCCAGTATTCGGGGGAGCTTTCAGGGCACGGCCGAGGCGTTCCGAGCCTCGCTGACCAACCAGGCGCTGCTGATCCTGGCGGCGCTGGTGGTGGTCTACATCGTGCTGGGGGTGTTATACGAGAGCTACATCCATCCGATCACGATCCTGTCCACGCTACCCTCGGCGGGAGTAGGCGCGATCCTGGCGCTGTTGATCTGTCGCGTGGAATTCAGCGTCATTACCCTGATCGGGATCATCCTGCTGATCGGGATCGTAAAGAAGAACGGCATCATGATGATCGACTTTGCCTTGGAGGCGGAGCGGAAGGAGGGGAAGAGCGCGGTCGAGGCGATCTATCAAGCCTGCCTGTTGAGATTTCGGCCGATCATGATGACGACGATGTCGGCGCTGCTGGCG
>Ga0209515_10004749_pt1 | contig 18131 bp, 23 predicted proteins | sample Subgroupgradi54m_FD_187454 | JGI IMG/M metagenome (GOLD analysis project Ga0209515, IMG submission 187454) | Subsurface groundwater microbial communities from S. Glens Falls, New York, USA - GMW60B uncontaminated upgradient, 5.4 m (SPAdes)... ...
CAAGGGTGGCAGAGTGTCTGAAATCTTCTTCCATTTTGCAAGACCTTCTTTTAGTTCCGAAAGATTGGAAACTTCCAGGAAATATTTTGCTCCTCCTCCGATTTTATAACTACTGAAATTATTTAAAGAAACATCTTTTTGAATAGAAAGCATTCTTGTATTATATAAAAAGTTGAGGATTTAGGCTATTTTACTAGTTCTTCTATAGCTTTTTCAAGTTGAGAATCGCGGGTTTGGTCTTTTGGATCAAGTGCTACCTGTATATCCGCAGATAAACCTTTTCCGTTTACCCAGGTTCCGTTTGGGGTAAGCCATTTTGCAATGGTTATATGAAGTCCTGCTCCATTTCCCAAATCTTCTGCCTGCTGTATTGTACCTTTTCCAAAAGATGTCTCTCCTACAAGTTTTGCTCTCCCATTATCTCTTAGGGCTGCTGAGACAATTTCGGAGGCCGATGCGCTTCCTTTATTTATTAAAATCACAATCGGTGTATTTATAAACAACCCTCTTCTTGAGGTTCGAAAGATCGACCTTTCTCCTCCCCCGGTCTCTTCTATTACAACCGGTGTTCCCTCTCTTAGAAATTCCGATGCTATAAAGACAGCGTCTGTTAAATATCCTCCCGGATTATTTCTAACATCTAAAACTATACCTTTAAAGTTTTTACCCTGCCCCGTCAAAGCGGGGTTATTCGCAACTTTTAGATTAAGTTTGTTAACCAAAGAAAGCCAGTCTTTATTTGTGCTGTCTCCAAATTGGGAAAGTTTAAGATAGATTACTTCATCATTTTCCGCAGCCTTAAGTATCGAGGTTAACTTAATATGCTCAATATCCGCAACCTTCTTTATGAAACCGTCAACGCTTTTTACCACAATTAGATCTCTTGTAATTTTTATATCCTGCGGATTTTTTGAACCTGTCCGTCCGGCAGGCGGGTCTTTATGAAGAACCGAAAGCGTAACAGCGGTTCCCTTAGGACCTCTTATTTTTGAGACTGTTTGAGAAAGTGTCCAGCCTTCGGTTGATACATCATCTACTTTTAATACGAGATCCCCTGCTTTTATCCCCGCCTTTTGTGCCGGACTATCGGAAAGAGGAGCAATTATAATAATTTTTTTATCCTTTATTCCAAGCTCTGCCCCGATTCCCTGAAATTGTCCTGCTAGCCCTTGCTTAAAATCATTATTTGACACCGGAGGAAGATAAATTGTATACGGATCTCCGACACTCTCAACTAACCCCGATATCGCACCATTTAACATTTTTATAGCATCCAATTTAGATTTATCATAGTAATTATTTTCAAGACTTTGCCATACCGCCCAAAAATTAGAGAAATCCAGGGAAGACAGGGAAGGCGGAGGTTCTTTACTTGATATAGATAGAACGGGTTTATAGCTTTTCCATTCCAGAGAAATTTTATTAACTCCAAAATAGTATCCTCCGAAGAAGGCTATGAGAATAAGAATTATAAATTGAAATCCTTTAACTCTATCTTTCATATGGTTCGACTTGCCTCACCATTATAATGGAATGATTACGCAATTTTGCGCGTCGGCGTAAATTTTTTTACCATTATATTTTACAAGTTTTTCAAAGTTTTCCTCATTTATTATAAAAATCGGTGTATCTATATTTTTTTTTCGCAAATCCTCTAATTCTTCGTCTGAAATATTTTGTGATATAATTCCCAATGCGCCAATGCCAAGTGCCTTTGAAATTGCCTCTCTTTGAAAAAACCTTCCTAAGATTATTTTCCCTCTAATTTTTCCGTTAAGATCCGAGGGATCAACCCCGATTGAATCGGGGTCAACCTCAGCTTTTCCTAGTAAAATTGTCTGTGCCCAAACAATTCCTTTACCCGAAACTTTGTCTGCTAAGATTGCATCCTTATGGGTTTTTATTGCAATTTTTTTATTATCGCACAACTCAACGACTCCATCAACAGGTGAAAATATGTCTTCTTCCCCCTCTTCCTGCCTCGCCGAGCTCGCCGAGTCAAGGCGGGTCTGACTTGACCGAATATAGACAATCCCCAAGTCTTCATCTATTTTTAAAACTGTGCCTGTTACTTTACTTATAATTCCCTTGCCTCCGATACCCAATGTGCCTTTTTTAGCCGCTATCAATCCGCCTTCTTCAACTCTATCTCCCGGTCTTTTTAAAATAAATTTTACGACTTCCCCGGGCTTAATATTTAAAGTTTCTGCAACATTAATTTCTATGTCTTTTCCTCTTCCCTTTTTTGTTGCAATAACCTGCCCCGAAACTACGTCATCACCTGTTTTAACCTTTGGGACAAAACCATTTAGAAGTATAGACAGCGAGCTCATTTATAATGACTGACTAAGTTTCCCGGGCAATAAACGGCAAAAGAGCCAGATGCCTTGCCTGTTTTATATTTTTTGAGAGTTCTCTCTGATGTTTAGCGCAATTTCCGCAGCGAGATCTTGGAATTATTTTATTGCGCTCGGTTAAAAATCTATTAAGAACCTGTATGTCTTTAAAGGACGGCTCCTTTTTTTCCTTGCAGAAATAACATACTTCTTTTGTTTTGGGTTTACGAATTTTTATTCTTTTTTTTGCCATAAAACTAGTGACTAGCAGCTAGTGTTAAAACGGGATATCGTCCGGAGCGATTTCTTCATCCAAGGATTTGTCGGGCTCTTCAGAAGATTTAATTACTTGCTTGCCCGCAGTTGGCCGAAGGGTTTTAGATTTTGACCCCGATTTTAACTCCGATTTAATCGGAGACATCGGAGTTGATTTTCCTTTAGAAATTTTCTCCGGCTCCTCTTCCATTTTTACTTCCTCAGGTCTCCGGCTGTCAAGCAAGATCATATCGGAAATAACTATCTCGGTTGTGTTTCTTTGAGTTCCGTCTTGAGCGTTCCAGGACCTCGTGACAAGTCTTCCTTCCACATAAACCTTTCTGCCCTTTACTAAAAACTGGCTGCAGATTTCTGCCAGTTTATTCCACGCTACAATTCTATGAAACTCCGCTTCATCTTTTTTCTCTCCGGTGTCAGTAGTCCAGCTTCTGTTTGTTGCAATACTAAAAGAGCAAACAGCGGTTCCGCTTGGAGTGTATCTTAACTCCGGATCTCTGGTTAAATTTCCAATAAGTTGTGCTCTATTTAAACTCTTAGCCATAATTATTTATTTGATGATAGAAACTAGGTGCTTGATGTTAGATTTTGAAGATAGAAGATTGATTTTTCTAACCTCTATTATCTAACTTCGAATTCCATCTTCCAGTTTCTATCGTCTATCATCAAATTTCCTACTTCTTTCTAAGAAGTAGGTGTCTTAGTATATTGTCGTTTGTTATTAATTTTTTCTCAAAATCTTTTGGAAGCTCTGCCTTTAGTTCAAAAATCCAATTGAGATAGTATCCTGCGATTTCTTTCTTAATAGAATAAGCAAGAGGCTTTTGCCCCCACTCATCTTCTTTTACAATTTTTAGCTCAGGCAAAAAACTTTTGATAGTTTCTAAAAGTTTTTTTCTGTTTGCCTCAGACAACGAGGTTTTAAGAACTAGAACCAATTCGTAAGCTCGCATGGTTCATAAATCCTACCATATTTAAAAATAAAAAAGCAAGCCCGAAAATCGGGCGCAGTTGCGAGAAGCAAGCTCAAAATTAACAATCTCCAAGAACTATATCCCGATTGTAATAACTATATCTCTTGTTTCTTCATCAACAAGATTCGCAGAAACACTTGCAACTTTGTAAGATGCGGTACTAAGATCTCTTTTTAAAAGTGGCAGAAAATCGCTAAAATTTTTCTTTGATCTTATAAAAACATTTTCTCCGTCAAAGCTTGAGACACTGCCGATACCATAAATACTGTATCCGAAGTCTTTTAGTATGTCTCTCATCTGATTGGCTGAGCCGATGATACCGGAACCGTTTTTGATATAAATTTGAGGAACGTTTCTGTTGATCTGTGTTATTTTGTCAAAACCAAGAGTAAGATCACTTATGGAAAAGCTTTTGCTGTTTGTATCTGCTTTATAAATCTGGAGGAACGGTACAATAAAAGACGATGAGGCGGCAAGTAAAGACTTGTAATCAATATGCCTTTCTCTTCCGCTTCCAACATCCATTACAACAAATCCGTTCTCGTCATATCCGTTTATGACAACTGCATGCTCTCCTTTTATAATCTGTACCTTGCCATATGAAAGTTCTTCATCTACCTTCTCCCCGTATCCAATTTTGATCCATGCCATCACCAAATTCCCGGAATAAATTGCCTTTTTAATAGCAGTTACCGTTGAATTATTTATATAAATTGGTTTTGCAGATAGTCCAAAATCCTCGAAAATATCGATAAAAGGCGGAGCATGAATACCGTAATAATCTTTTCCTCCAAATTTTTGATTTAGATTTTTAAAAATATCATCTAAGCTTACACTTTCTTGCCCCATGCGTATTCCGATGTTAGGATTTTTAGATATCGGAGTTTTACCTATTAATATCTTTTCGGCATTTTCTTCATTTGAAACTGCAAAATTCGGATCATTTGTAAAATGATAAATAATGCTTGATGCAGCAGCAAATTCGCAGCTTAAGTTAAAGAATTGTTTACGAAGAAAAACAGGTATTTGAGAGTTTTGCGGTAATACTTCTTCAAGTGCTTTTTTATTATTAATCTCTGAATATACGCTATCTTCGCTGGTCACAGCGGGTGCGCTTTGAGCGGAAGCAATAAGTGATACTGTGGGTTTAAGCTGTTCGGGAGGAATAATTTTTCCGGGCTTTAAAATCCATATCCAGAAAAACGTGTAAAAAACAAAAAAAGTAAAGCTTAGGATTACTAATTTTAAATTCAAAATTTAAAACCTAACCCTGCCTTACTAAACTATATCAAGCCTTTCCTCTTAAGACAAGTGCGTACCTATGCACTTCGGGAATGAAACAGCTTCGCTTAATTTATTGATAAATCTTATAGGATAAGCTATAATTATTCTTGGATATGGAAAAAAAAAGGACAATAGGAGAACACAACCTACAATTGATCAGGGCCATAAATCCAAGTATGCAGCTTGAAATGTTTTATGGCGAATCTTTCAGCAAAATAAAATTAGCTGAGCCCATTGAGCCAGAAGACATGACTGATAGCGAAGCAGAGCAAAGACTTCTTAAGCTAGCTGATGACATTATGAAGGGCACGATAAATTCCCACGCAGACATAGCACGAACTATAAGAAGTTTGGGACCAAAAATCGGCGGCCCTATAGCAAGTGTTTCAACAGAAGTACATCTTGCAGCATTTAGATTATCGTATGCAATTCTTCGAAGACAAAGTGGATTTACAGAAATGCAAGCACATCCTCGTGCACCTCGAAGGCGAAACAGCTTCGCGACCTCCTATTAGGCTCCGATTTTGAATTCAACTACATCTCCATCTTTAACTATATACTCTCTTCCCTCAAATCTTGTTTTTCCGAGTTCTCTTGATTTTTTCCATCCGCCGGCACTTACAAAATCACTAAATGACACAACTTCTGCTTTTATAAATTTTTTCATAAAGTCGGTGTGTATTGTGCCAGAGGCCATGAGCGAGGTGGAACCGAGTCGAATGGTCCATGCCCTTACTTCTTTTTCTCCCGCTGTGAGGAATGAAATTAAACCGAGCATTTCATACCCTTTTTCTATAATATTTTCAAGCCCTGATTTTCTAAGTCCTAAAGATTTTAAATATTCTTTTTGTTCATCTTCAGAAAGCTGCGCAAGCTCTGCTTCTATTTTTGCACAAACCGCAATTGTATTCTCTGGAAATTGATTTTTAAGATCGTTTTCCGAAACATTTGCAATTATAAACACTGGCTTTAAGGTCAAAAGATTAAGGTTTAAAATTGACTCTTTTTCTTCCTCAGGCAAGCTGACATCTTTTGCCAATACGCCTTTATTTAATTCTTCCTTTAATTTTTTAATCGCTTCCCATCTTAAATAATCTTCTTTAGCTTGCCCTGAGCTGGTCGAAGGGTTTTTCTTGGGTTCCTGCTGTTTTTCCAAAGTTTGAAGATCGGCCAAAATAAGTTCGGTGTTTATTGTAGCCTCGTCTGAATCCGGATTGGGATTTGAAGAAACATGAGCAACATCCAAATCTTTAAAATATCTAACAACATGGCAAATTAAATCTGCTTCTCTTATGTGAGACAAAAATTTATTTCCCAAACCCTCTCCTTCTGCTGCTCCTTTTACCAAACCCGCTATGTCCACGAACTTGACTATTGCAGGAATAACAGGCGGTTTTTTAATAATGTCATTCTGAGGCGAAGCCGAAGAATCTTTTGCTACAATGTCGGCAAGCTTCTCTAACCGATAATCCGGAACAGGAACTATTCCAACATTTGGCTCAATCGTTGCAAAAGGATAATTTGCAACAAAAGCCTGCTGCTTCTTAAGAAGCGCATTAAACAAAGTGGACTTTCCAACATTAGGTAAACCTACAATCCCAATAGATAAATTCATTAGAAGATTATATCAGGCTTCTGATTTTTTTGTCTTAAGTTTTTTAAGTAGAGGTTTATTGTCAAGTAATTTTTGGTCTCCAAGTTCGTTTCCAAGACTTTTTATTTCCACATACTTATTTTGCAACATAAAATCTTCTGCAACTCCTTTTTCAGCGCCTTCTTTAGAAGCGTCTATTTCCCCTCCATTAGTAATAAAATCAAACATACTGATTATTGCATCTTTTAGAGAAGGTCTTAAAGCGTTTTTATCTGTTTCTTTTAATTTTCTTTTTTGCGGGTAAGAAGATAAGAGTTTAGAATCAGAAGAAAAGTTAAGCGGCAAAAAGTGCTGCTAATTCTTGTGTTCAGTTTTTCTAATTTCTCCAGCTTCTCCGTCGCTATCTTTATTCTCTTTAAGTTTGATCTTATTATCCGGTTTTTCTTTTTTTTCTTGATCTTCTTTTTTAATCTCTGTTTGGATTATTGCTTTTTCTATTTCTTTTTTGCCTTCCTCGCTAGATTTATCTTTTGCTTCCTCAAGATTTTTCCTAGACTCCTCAATCCTAATTGGATTTACATCTTCTTTTTCTTTTAATTCATTCTTATATTCATCGATGGTTTTTTTAAGAAGATCTGAATCTTTTTTTTGCTCTGTTAGATTTTTTATTTCCTCACTTCTTCTTCGAAGAATTTCATCCTTAAAGGACGGATTTATAGTTTTTACAATATTTTCCGAGAGCCTTTTTATTGGATAGAGAGGCTGACCGGGTAAACTTTTCTGCGCATTTACCACTTCGGTTATTAGTATGAACAGCAAGAGAGCAAGCGCCAATGCAGGCACATAAACCCTAGGTAGGAAGAAAAATGTTTTTCTATCTGCCTTTTCTTTTTCCGAAAGATTGTCAAGAAATGATTTTTTAAAAATATGGGAGCGCTCTATTTTTGAGGCTTTTGATATTTTACTAAAAATCTCCGCAAGATCTCTTGCTTCTTCTTCCAAAGAACCTTGGCTTTGCAGTTCTTTTATCAGTTGTTTTTTGAAATCATTTTCCATTTTTAAAAATCTCCCTTAGTTTCTGCAATCCTCTATATTGAAGCACTCTCACATTAACTTCTGTCAAATTTAAAATTTCCCCAACTTCTTTAGCAGATAATTCTTCTATAAATCTCAAAATCACAATCTCTCTTAAGTTCTCAGGTAGCAAGCTAATTGCCTCACGTAATTGCTTTATTTCATTATCACTTTGTATTTTCCCAATTAAATCTTCATCGTATGATGGTTCAGTCCCCGCTTCAACCAATGCTTCCAAAGACCTCTCTTTCCTATCTTTATTTTTTCTCCAGTAATCTATCAAAAGATTTCTTGCTATTTTATAAAGCCAGGCAGAAGAATAATCGGGTTTAAATCTTCTCCAATTTTTCCAAGCTCTGACAAATACTTCTCCGGTAAAATCTTCTGCAAGATAAGGATCTTTAACTTGCCAGTAAAAGTATTTGTAAATTTTGTCTGAAAATTGTAAATATAATTCATCGAAATCCGCATCTCGCATTGGCGTATTCTAGCATATAATGTAACGAAATTTATCGTCTTTCGTTATATTGTTTATAGCATGAAAAAATCCGCGGTAATTTTTTTATCCTCACTTATAATTCTCCTTCTTATCTCAAGAGGTCTGACTTTTGCCCACGAGAATGAAAATGGAAATAATGAGAACCAAAACAGCATAAAGATAAGTACAAATGTTAGGGCGAATGAAGACTCAGATGACGATAAAGAAAAGAACACGATTAAGATAAAGGTAAGGCAATTTCTTCATACCGAAAACGAAAATAAAAACGGTAATCACAACGATAACCACGAAGATGAAAATGACAATGACGACAACGATAAGGACGATGATGACGTGGCAGTATCACCCACTCCGACAACCAATCCTTCTGTAACACCAACCGTCACTCCCTCTGTCTCACCATCCGTAACCCCTTCAACTACTCCAACCGTCACTCCTACAACTTCCCCATCAATTACCCCATCTGTTACTCCTTCAGTAACACCAACCGTAACATCCCAAACAAAAATTTTCCTGGATGCAAAAATCAAAGGGGCGTTTACGATAGCTCAGCTTACAGCATTTTTTGAAAATTTATTAAATACAATTAAAAGCGCCCTAGGTATAAGTTAACTACCTGCCCTCCGGCAGGGTTGCAATTGAAAGACCCACTTGAATAATAATCAAGTGAGTCTTTTTCTCTAATTTTTTAATCATTTAGGATTTTGCGCAGGAGTACGGTTAAGAAATATCAACGAGCAATTGACGAAAGCCCTGGCGTCGCAGATGAAAGCAGAATGAGATTTGCAAGACCTAAGATTCCAACATCCAAACCTTAATCGCTAAAATTACTAGAATAGCTACACGTTTTAGCCCACCTACAAGGGGGCAGCTATATTATTTATTGAGAGAATGAAGAGGCATCCGCAGAATTTTGGTCAAGACCTGCACCTACTGCATCTGGATTCGCATTGTCTACCTGCTGAAGTGCATTTGCAACATCCTGTTGGCTTGTGATTGGCTGTTGTGAAACCTCTTGCTGATTTTGAAGAGCAGCTGGTTGACTGCTGGTATTGGGAATCGTTTGCTGGGTGGGCGTTGATTGTTGACTAACAAGAACCACAACTAAGATTAGTGCTAGTAACAAAGCACCTCCTGCCACCAACAAGAATTTATTGCTGCCCGAAGGAGTAGTATTGCTAAGTGGTGCGGCATTATTTACCGGCTGCGCAACTGGTTGGACAAACGGCTGATTTACCTGTGTATTGTTCATTTCATTAGTTGCTTGTGTATCTTGATTAACCATATTTTTAAGGCGTTGGTAAAGGCGTTACACTTGACGCTGCAGTAGGCGATGCGCTTGGCGTAATACTTGGTCTTGTCGCCGAACCGCTCGCATTTCCTCCAGTTTCTCCTCTTATTGACGCAACTGCAACAATAAGATTTCTGACGGATATTCTGAATGTTTTAAGTCCTCGAATTACTGCCTGCATATCTGTTTTAAATTGATCTAATTGTCCCTTGGGATTGTCTCCATCGCATTTAAAATTTACTACATCTGTCTGAACGGCTGCCAAAAGAGGAGTCAGGGCGTTTTTATTTGTTTGTATATCCAAAACTAAAGCATCGTAATTGGGTAACGTCTTACCCCGAGGAACTAATTTTGTCAAATAATAGTTTTGAATTCTTGTTGCTATTGAACTAAATACTTCTACCATACGGCTTGCATGGCGGATCATTTGATTTGAACGATTAGTTATATTTTTTTCTCTTAGCCGACATACCCGTAGTTTTGCTTCTTCAAGACGAATCTTGCCAAACGGAGGCGTTCCCGAAGGTTTATTGGGTATGCTTGGACTGCTTTTTACAGTCGAACTTGTGACTTGTGAAGTAGGAGACTGTTGTGTCGTAATAGCATTACCAGCTATGATTACACCTGTAACTGTGGGTGCATCCTGTAAATGGTAACTATATGTACCTGCGGTGTCCAAATATATATCTATCTCACACGACAAACTAGGTGCACTGCAAATCTTATACGACCACTTACCGTCTGCAGCAACCAATGTATGCTCAATTCGATCATAGTTTTTAACACAAACAGCATATTTATTACTATTTATCACAGAAGTGGATGGCGTCCGGTATGTAGCATAGAGTTGACTCGGATTCAAAGTATTATTCTGGATATTTAGTATAGGGTAATTAATGCAACCACCCCCTGCCTCGACTTTAAAGTTATTTAAATTTTTGTTATTTGAAGAAAATAAAAGTACTAGATAAACTGCAATAAATATTGGAAATATATAACTAGGGATTTTTTTCATTCTTTAAACTAGAATACTAAATATTTCAGCATGTTGTCAAGAAATAGATCAATTAATTTTTTTTATAGTCGTTGATCCATCGTCGTTATCTTGGATGTCATAGCCTAGTTTTTTAATCTTATGCCTTATTTGATCTGCCAAATGATATCTTTTTTTCTTTCGAAGCTCTTCCCTTTCTTCAACCAGCTTTTGAATATTTTCTGGGATTTTTTCATCTTCCTTTTTTATATAGTCTTTTGCATTTTCCAAATCAAGCCCCAAAACTTTATCAAATTTAAAAAGAGTTTCTGCTTTCGCACTGTTGGGATAGTCTGATTTAACAAGCTCCCAGACTATACTTAAGGCTTGTGGGATATTTAAATCATCGTTAATCGCCTCTAGAAATTTTTCTTCGTATTCTGCGCACCCGATTTTTGGCGCAGGATAAGTTGAAGCAATTTCTCTTAAATGATTTAAGGCGGTTTGGGCTGCTTTACAAGCGTCAAATGTGAAATGCATTTTTGCTTTATAATGCACTGTTAAAGTAAGATATCTGAAAGAAAGAGGATCAAATCCTTTATCCTCAAGGTCTGAAATCGTATAAACATTTCCTTTTGATCTTGACATTTTTTCCTCCGAAACTAAAAGATAACCGCCATGAACCCAATAATTTGCAAATTTCCTGCCGGTTGCAGCCTCACTTTGCGCAATTTCATCCTCATGATGAGGAAAAATAAGATCTTCTCCGCCCGTATGGATATCAAAGGTATCTCCCAAGTATTTAATGCCCATAGCAGAACATTCTATATGCCAGCCCGGAAACCCCTCTCCCCACGGACTATTCCACGAAACGAGTCTATCTTTTCCCGCCTTTTTCCACAGCGCAAAATCTATACTGTCTTTTTTATCTGTCTCAAGAGAAACTCGGACGGCTTTTAACAGATTATCCATTTTATCTAAGGTATTTCCCGAAAGCTTCCCATAATTTTTAAACTTTTTAACTTCAAAATAAACAGTACCGTCAACCTGGTATGCAAAGCCTTTTTTAATAAGAATTTTTATAATCTCGATCATTTCTTTAATATTTCCTGAGGCTTTAGGGTAAACAGTTGCGGGTAAAATATTTAATTTCTTCTCATCTTCTAAAAATATTTTTGTAAAATGCTCTGCGATTTGAGTTGGAGTTTTTCCCATCTTTATTGCCTCTTCGATAATCGGATCTATTTGCTTACGATCGGTACCGATATTTCGCATGTGTCCCACATCGGTAATGTTTCTAATATGAACTACTCTATGCCCGTTGTATATTAAAACACGTCTTAGAATGTCGGCTCCGATATATGTTCTAAAATTGCCGATATGAACTTCCCTGTAAACTGTAGGTCCACAGGTATAGATACCGACTGCTTGCCCTGAGCTTGCCGAAGGGTTTATTGGCTTAAAATCTTCAATTTTGCGTGTTAGTGTGTTGTAAATCTTTAACATTTTTAGAATGAAAGAGGCATAAAATTTTCGCTGTTCGCATTTTGAGCACCTTGATTAAGTTATAGAACAATGCGAACTGCGGAACAAGAAAATTTTCGTGCCGATTGAAATATTATCCGATGGTGCCAGGATATTTTTCTACTCTTTGTTGTGTCTTTTGAACAAGCGGCGGCGGTTTATCTTTTTTCTTTTGCTCATTTTCTTTTAGATCCTGCATTTTGTCTCTCTCTACTTTTTCCGCCGGTCTTTCCTCTTCTTTAGGTTTGGGCGGATTTACTAAAGGATCATAATAAACCTCATTGTGAAGTTGTGCTCTTAATTCCTGAAGCTTTTTTTTCTTTTCTATACCCTGCGCAGTATCTTCCGGCTGTTGGGAATTCTGATTCGTTGATTCATTTGATGATTGACCTATCTTCCCACCGCTTTTTCCATATAATGATTCTACAATATCCTGCGTATCTCTATTCCTCTGACCTGTTATTTGAGAGGCGGCCGCTTTTCCCGTATCAGAAACTGCGTTAGCCACGGTTTTTGCCCCGCGTTTTGCTGTAGATACTCCGGTTTCCAAAGCATCTTCTAAATTTAAAACTCCTGCGCTTTTACTCATATACTTGTCTTCCTTCAAACGCTCTTTGCAAGGTTATCTCATCCGCATATTCCAAATCTGCTCCCTGCGGCAGCCCCCGCCCAATCCTAGTAATTTTCAAAGTTTTGAGTTTTGAGTTTTGAGTTTTAAGTTCGCCAAGTTTCTTGGCGACGTACATCGCCGTTGCCTCCCCCTCCATTGTGGGATTGGTCGCTAAAATTATTTCTTTTATAGATGACCTCCCAGAGCCATTTGATGAGCCTTTGACTCTTTCCAAAAGTTGTTTGATGTAAATCTCATCAGGCCCGATATTATTTAAGGGATCTACTCTTCCATGAAGCACATGATAGATCCCATCATACTTGCCGCTTTTTTCAATTGAAAGAACATCTAAGGGGTTTTCAACAACGCAAATTATAGAGCTGTCTCTTTTTTCGTCTGAGCAAATATAACATGGATCAGACTCGCCAACTATAAAACAGATTGAACATAAAACTGTATCTTTTTTTAGATTTTGGACTGATGAAGAAAACTTATCTAATTCACCCTGGGGAACATGTAAAAGATAAAAAGTTAATCTTTGAGCGGTCTTAGGACCGATCCCCGGCAGTCTCTCAAAAGATTCAATTAAATTCTGTATTGCCTTTGGAACTCTCATAATAAAATCTCAAAACTCAAATCGCAAATCTCAAAACTACAAATCAAATCTAAAATCTTTTTTTAAACTTTTGAGATTTAAAGATGTAAATTTGAAATTTAACATTTAAGATTTGAGCTCTTTGGTTATCATTTCAGATATCGACAATACTTCAAGCTTTGGGAATCTTTTTTCTTGCGTAATATCAATTGAATCCGTTACGAAAATCTTAGATGCCTTGGAATTTTGCAGTATATTTTTATAATCATTTGAAAAAACCGGATGAGTTGCAAAAACAACACTCTCCTCTATTCCTTGCTCTATTAGAAGATCTACTGCGGCATCTATTGTTCTTCCCGTTGAAATCATGTCATCAACAATAATAGCTCTTTTGACTGTTTTTTTCCAATTCGAAGAATCGGTATCTATCTTATTTGACTCGATATTTCCAGTTACTAAGTCTCTATCCTTAACTATTGATATAAAAGGCATGTCTGAAAGCATTTCCGATAAAATCTTAATTCTTCTTATTCCGCCCATATCAGGAGAGACAAGAATAGTATCTTTAAAAAGAGAAGACGATTGCCCACTTGCAAATGAACTGAACGCATATGCGGAATCATTTGCGCGGGGAGACTTTCCATGAGGCGAATTCTTCGCTAGAGTCGCCGAAGGCGACCGTATCCCGAGGCGAGCATTGTGAGCCGCAGGGACGCTTGCGTTCGAAAATTCGCCGAGCTGGGAAGTCGACCTCAGCGCAATCTCTCTTATTTTCTCTACAAAAATTGGGAGGGCCGAAAGATGAACGATTGGAATTGAGAAAAGCTCCGGGATTTTAATCGAATGAAGATCGAAGGTTATTAATTTATTCATTCCCACAGACTCTAAGGTTTCTATAATAACCTCCAAAGACACTGCTTCACCAGTTCTAAAGACATGATCCTGTCTTTGATATCCAAGATACGGAACTACAGCTGTAATAGACTTAGCTCCGCTTCTTTTCAACGCATCTACAATAAAAAATAGCTCCATGTAGTAAACATCAGGCATTGGAGAAGTTGACTGAATAACAACTGTATCTTCATTTACTACCCTATCGATAACCCGAACCCTTCTTTCTCCGTCTGGAAAAATAAAAATTTCAAGAGGCGATAAGCTTGTATTTAACTGTCTGGCAATCTTCTCTGCCAAAGGCTTATTAGAGGAACCTGAAAAAACCTTCATCTAACCCATTGTACTATGAACCCCTACTTTTTTCTAGGCCTACCTTTTCGCATTTTAACGTGAGCTTCTCCCAGTCGCATAGAGATAGTAGACTCACTGCAATCCATAATAGTCGCTATTTCTTTCCTTGTCTTTCCCTTTTCGGTATATAATCTTACTACCTCAAATACATTAATATCGTCGCGTGGTCCACTCTCGGTCTGTCTTTTGCCTTCCAACAGTCTTTTAATTCTTCTTAATGCGCTAACCTCTTTTTGTCTTACTCTTTCTCTTGTTATTTCCATATCTTCTCCTATTTTCGAAAGGGCCTTCGGCTCACCCTCTCGCGGATAACGTTCTTGCAGAACTTTTTGCATACCAAGAGGTAATTTATCAATAAATCCTTTTTCCTTTGCTGTTCTTACAAGCTCACTTGATTCTTCTTTAACTCGCGGTTTGTTAACTGGGGCATCTGATCTAAGTTTAGGAATATCTAAGCTATTTCTTACTCTTGTAAGATTATACTTACTAATCAATATTCCATTTCTTTTAAGAGATTCTGAAAACCTTTTTAAAGATCCCGCTTTATGATATTCTCTTTCAAAATTTACCCTTTGCTCTTCCTCGGATTCTCCAAATATTCTTTTTGCCCTATTTAACCTTTCTTGAGATTGCCTTAGAGCTGTCTCTCTTCTTTTATTCTTGGTTTCAGGACTATTCACTTGAGAATTATTATCTAATATAGAAGCTGTAGTAGAATCTGAGGTTAGAGGAATTTCTCCAATAGAATTATCTGGCACTCCATCGGAGACATTGTCGCTTAAAATTGGTAGAGTCGGCTGTTGAGACTGATCAACTTTTTGATCAACTTCTTGATGATCTACTCCCGATGGATCTCTTTCGAAATTTGGCATAAAAATACCCTATAAATATCTCATAGTATTATAATGGAGCTGAGATCGGATGTCAATCTCGATTATATCGGAGTCAAGAGAATAAAGACTTATTGGCCGCCGCCAAGAAGGCCCTGCAGTCCTCCGCCCATTTGCGAAAGTTTTTTAGCGGCGACTTCCTGAGATTTTTTAATTGCCTCATTTATTGCATCTTTTATATCATTGTCCGACTTTTCGTGGGTTGTAAGTTCTTTAATTTTTTGATCTCCTGTTATAACAATGTCAACGCCGTTTTTTGAAACACTTACTTCTTCTCCCGCAAGTTCTCTTTGAATTTGCATTGCCTGATCTCTCATTTTTTTAATATCCCCAAGCTGTTGAAACGGATTCATAAAATCACCACCTTGCCCCGCGAAGCTTTATGCGAAGTGGGGCCCCTAAGTTTTTAACACAAAAGAAACCAAAGTTTTCCTTCCGGTAATTTCTTTTAAAGCATCTTCGATTATTTCCCGACTTTTCTTATCTTCAAGTTTTTCTTTATGAAATTTAAACTTAGCTTCAATTACAAATTTTTTCCCATCATAACTTTTTAAACTGCACCCCCTCAATACTCCTGCAATTGAATGATTTTTACTTTTAACATTATCGATTAACTGATTCCAGAGAACAATATTGAAGCCTTGCCTGCCCGAAAGTGAACCGGGAGCCGACTTAAGATCATTGCTGGTGTTTTTAATTTTATTTTGTTGTCGGCGTTCACTTAGCGAGCGGGTTTGAGCTTGATTTTCAGAAACATTAATGCTAGCGTCATTTTCAATGTGTGGTAAAGGATCTGTGACTTCTGGACTGGAAGTATACTCTATAATTGCAATCTCCAAGGGCAGTTGGGGTAAAACAGAATATTTAAGCTTTGAATGAGATTTTGATAACAAATCCATTAGCGTCTTAATTTCCTCGATGTTTAGATCTATATCGGATTTTTCTTTTGAAACTCCAACCTTTATAAGCAACAATTCATGAAGTTTAAACATAAGTCTTTCCGTGAAGTATTTTATATCGACTCCTCCCTCCGTAAGTTTTCCCACCAAAGATATTGCTTCTTTTGCATTTTTCCCATAGAGAAATTCAATCATCTTATCTATTTGATAATCTATGTTGGTTACCTTATACACTCTCTCAACCATCTCTTTTGTAATTTTTTTATTTCCTCCCTCTGCCGCAATCTCCTCCAATATTTTTACTCCGTCTCTAAAGCTCCCATCGGAAAGCTGTGCAATTTTAAGAAGCGCCTCTTTATCTATGGAAATTTTTTCTCTTTTTGCAATCCGCAAAAATGATCGAACAAGCTCATCAGCCGTTGCCTTTTTGAAGGCTATATGAAAACAGCGCGATGCGATTGTCTGGGGAACCTTATGGGGCTCGGTTGTACAAAGTATAAAAATTACATGTACTGGGGGCTCTTCCAAAGTTTTAAGAAGTGCATTGAAGGCTTCTGTTGTTAACATATGAACCTCATCGATAATATAGACTTTTCTTAAAGCTTGGGCTGGAGAAAGTTTAATTTTTTCCCGAAGATCTCTTATTTCGTCTATTCCTCTGTTTGATGCGCCATCAATTTCTAAAATATCTATATTTGTTCCGTTTGTTATGGAAATGCACTGATGGCAGGAATTGCAGGGCTCCAAGGCTCCTTTCATTTTTTTTCCTTTTGAGTAATCATTGATTTTTTCACAGTTAACTGCTTTTGCAACAATTCGGGCCGAAGAAGTCTTACCAAGACCCTTAGGACCGGTAAAAAGGAGTGCATGAAAAAAAGAAGGTCTTAAGAGGATAGAAGTGAGTTTTTCCCTGACATCTTTACTGTCCAGCTCTTCTATTGTTTGAGGCCTGTACTTGCGGTAAAAAACCATAACTATTCGTGATTTATGCCGAGTAAGTGCATTATTCCGTGTTCTACGAGTTGCTCAATTTTCTCATCTACCAAAACCTCCTCGGCCGCTGCTTCTCTTATAACTTGCGGGTAGGATATAACAACATCGCCTAAAAAAAGAGCATCTGAGGAATTTTTGGCCGGCTCCCCCTCGGCTTGGGAAAACGAAAGAACATTTCTTGTTTTATCTTCTCCCTTATACTTGCGGCTAAGCTCTCTCATTTTTCGGTCTCCTACAATTGCAATAGAAACCTCAGCTTTTCCAGCGACTCCTTTTTTTTTCAACAGATTGTTTACCAAAGATCTAATACGCTTTCTGTTGACCTTATACCTGCTTTCCACAAAAATTGAAACTTGGACTTCTTCCATATTAAACCCATGTTTTTTTCATTCGCCTTGCTTCTTCTTGTTTTTGTTTTTTGGCAAGTGATGGCTTTAAATAAAATTCTCTTCTTTTTGCCTCTTGAATTATTCCTCCGGCAATTACTTTTCTTGAAAATTTTCGGATTAAAGCCTCATCAGATTCTCCCGGCTGTTTTTTAACAACCACCATAAAAAAACACCCCCTTTTTATCTTTACCTATTTTACTCCATTGAAACTTTTTTTCCAAGAGGACCGATTAGATGAAAATGAACATGATCTATGATTTGCGCTCCTCCGCCGTTTATAACAACCCGATAGCCTTTATCCTCGAGTTTATTATCTGTTATCAGCTTTTGAACTACACCAACTAATTTATCCATTAATCCTTCATCATTAATCATTAAGAAGTCGTTTGTATGTTTTTTTGGCATAACTAAAATATGGACTTTGGCGATTGGATTTATGTCGGGAAACGCCATAACGAACTCATCCTCATAGGAAAATTCTTTAGGAATTTCGTGCTTTGCAATTTTACAAAAAATACAATCCATAGGTCAGCAATTAGCAACTAGTTGCTAGTGGCTAGTGGCTAAATTTTCTCTAGGACTTTTATTATCTCATTTAGTGATAGTTTCGTCGGCCGCATCTTTGGATTTTTTACCGAACCGTTTAACAGCATTTTCCTTCCCACATGAAGAAACCAAGTTGCATAAG
>Ga0209515_10004751_pt1 | contig 18128 bp, 16 predicted proteins | sample Subgroupgradi54m_FD_187454 | JGI IMG/M metagenome (GOLD analysis project Ga0209515, IMG submission 187454) | Subsurface groundwater microbial communities from S. Glens Falls, New York, USA - GMW60B uncontaminated upgradient, 5.4 m (SPAdes)... ...
CGTTGAGGGCTCAAAAAACAGCGTGGCAATTATCTTGCCCTCCAGCGCCCGCTTGTAGTTGCGTGCGTCTCCCTCCATTGCCCGCGCCTCTTCCAGTATTTCCTCTATTTCAATGCGCGTTATGCCCCGCGCTGAAATCAGGTCCCTGTTGCGCCAGGCGCTGGGTGTTTTTTCCGTTTCCATTCGATGCACCAAACCTGATTTGCTTGAAGTTTCGATTTTTTTTTCGCTTGCGTTCTCTTTTCATTTTGGCTGGCAATACCTTTTTCATACTATTGGCTTGCTGCAGGCAGTTCCACCTTTGCGTGCAGTGAGGCGAGCTCAATTAAGGGCAGTTCCTCTCCGGTTGTATTTCGGCTTTTAAGCATCGCAAGAGTGCGGGCAATGGCGAGGGCCTTGAATGCGCTTGAAATGCACGGCAGGCCAAGGCTCGCGGCGAGCTTTCTTTCATGGCTGCCTGCGTGCTCCCCCTCGAGCCCGCACACCAAAAACGTTGCGCGCCCTTCCTTCAAGAGCGCCGCGCTTTCTTGGCTTGAATATGGCGCGAACACGCGCACTCCCGCCTGCGAGAGGTGTTCAACGATTGTCTTTTGCCATCTTCCAGTGTGGCACACTACTGCGCTGTTGCCGTATTTTGCGCCTGATGCGAGATCGGCTTTGGCGAATGCCTCTTCAAAGTTGGACGCAATTCCCATTGTTTCGCCGGTGCTTTTCATTTCCGCACCGAGGCGCGGGTCGATTCCTGGGAATTTTGCAAACGGGAAGACCGGTGCTTTCACTGCACACGCAAGTGGGGTGAGTTCGTTGGGCAGGTTGAGTGTTTTTAGCGTGAGTGCGCCGGTTTGTATGCCTGCCGCGATTTTTGCTATTTGCACGCCGGTTGCCTTGCTTACAAATGGCACTGTGCGTGAGGCGCGGGGGTTGACTTCCAGAACAGTGACTTCCTCTCCTTTCACCATCATCTGCAGGTTGGCAAGCCCAATTATGTTCATTTCGCTGCACAGAATTCGAGTGTATTCCCTTATTTTTTCCAACGCTTTTTCGGGTATGTCCTGCGCTGGAAGGACGCAGCAGCTGTCTCCGCTGTGTATGCCTGCTTCCTCTACTTGCTGCATGATCCCTGCAAAGACTTGGTGGTTGCCCTCGCTTATCACGTCGACGTCTATTTCCACTGCGTCGTTGAGGAAGTGGTCTAGTATGATTGGATGGCCTTGTGAGACAATGAGTGCCTCGTCAACTATGGATTCAAGCTGATTGATGTTTTCTGCAACCTGCATCGCCCTTCCTCCCAGGACAAAAGACGGGCGCACAAGAAGTGGGAATCCCACGTATTCGGCTAGTTCCATTGCCTCGCGCTTTTGGTACGCAATTGCGCTGTTTACCAGCGGTATTTTGAGCCTGTTTGCAAGTGAGCGGAATTTCTTGCGGTCGCCTGCAAGCTCTAGCGACTCGACGCTTGTCCCAAGTATTTTCACGCCGTTTTCTTTCAGCGGCCTTGCCAGGTTGAGTGCAGTCTGGCCGCCGAACTGCACCATTACCCCCTCAAAGGAGCTGCCGTCAATTTCGCACGCCTCGCGCTCGTGTTCTATCACTGCCAGCACGTCTTCCAAAGTGAGCGGCTCGAAGTAGAGCTTGTCGCTCACGTCAAAGTCGGTGCTCACTGTTTCGGGGTTGTTGTTTATCACAATTGTTTCAAAACCGAGCTCGCGCAGCGCCTGCACTGCGTGAACCGTGCAGTAGTCAAACTCTATTCCCTGGCCAATCCTGATGGGGCCCGAGCCCAGCACGATGATTTTCTTTCCCTGCCCGCCTGCGCCATTGGCTCCCTGCAGGCGGCTTTTCGAGAATGCTTTTGCCTCGCTTGAAAAAAGCGCTTCCTGGCCGTTTTCTTTTCCCTCCGTTGCAGAGTCGTACGTTGAGTAGAAGTACGGCGTGACTGCCTCGAACTCCCCCGCGCAGGTGTCAACCATCTTGAACGATGGCCTTAAGCCAAGCTTTTTGCGGGCGCCCCTTATGGCTTCCACGCTCCTGCCGCTAAGCGTTGCAATGCGCGCGTCGGGCAAGCCGATTTTCTTTGCTTTCTCAAGCAGGCGCGCGCCCGCGGGGGTTTCAAAGTCAATTCCGCGCGCAAGTTGCTTTTCCGTTTCCGCGATGTTTGCAAGCTTGTGCAAAAACCACGCGTTTATCTTTGTTGCAGCCGCGAGCTCCTGCACGCTCTTGCCTTTTGCAAGGAGGTTTTTTAGCTGGAAGAGGCGCAGCTCGCTTGGCGCAAGCGTTGCAAGCCCTTCTGCCAGCTCGTGGTATTGCGAGCGTAGCTCGAGCGAGCGCACTGCCTTGTGCAGCGCTTCCTCGAAAGTCCTGCCTATTGCCATTGCCTCCCCGGTGCTTTTCATGCTCGTGCCTATCTCCCCGTTCACTTTCATCTTGTCGAAAGGCCAGCGCGGTATCTTCAGCACTACGTAGTCTATTGCGGGCTCAAAGCACGCGGTCTTGCCAGTCACCTTGTTCTCTATTTCGGGAAGCGAGTAGCCTATTGCAATTTTGGCTGCAACGCGGGCTATCGGGTAGCCTGTTGCCTTGCTTGCAAGCGCGGAGCTCCGCGAAGTGCGGGGGTTGACTTCCACCACCCAGTATTTTCCATTCGATTGGTCGAGGGCAAACTGCACGTTGCACGCCCCCACTACTTTGAGCGCGCGGATTATCCTTATTGCCGCGCTGCGCAGCATCTGGTGGTCGTCGTCGGAAAGCGTCTGGCTTGGCGCAACCACTATGCTCTCCCCGGTGTGCACGCCAATGGGGTCGAAGTTTTCCATAGCGCAGATTGCAATGCAGTTGTCCTCCGCGTCGCGAATGATTTCGTACTCCATTTCGGCGAGGCCTTCGAGGCTGTTTTCAATGAGAACTGAGTTCGAGCCGCTTGCCGCAAGCCCCTTTTCGAGTGCTTCCTCCAGCTCTTTTTCATTGCGCGCAATGCTGCTGCCCGTCCCCCCGAGGCAAAAGTCGGGCCTCACCATTACCGGCAAGCCTAATTCGGCTGCTGCGAGCCTTCCCTCCTGCGCCGAGTGCGCGCGCTTGCTTTTTGGGACCGGCTCGCCTATTTCCCTCATCTTGCCGCTGAATTTTTCCCTGTCTTCGGCAAGCTCTATTGCCTCTATGTTGGTTCCAAGCATTTTCACGCCGTGCTTTGCAAAAACTTGCTTGAGCGCCACTGCCAAGTTTAGGCCCGTCTGGCCGGCCATTGTAGCGAGCACTGCCTGCGGCTTTTCCTTTTCAATAATCCTTTCTAGCACGCGCGGGGTGAGCGGCTCTAAGTAGATTGCATCCGCCATTGAAGTGTCGGTTTGGATCGTTGCGGGGTTGCTGTTGGCCAGCACTATTTGGATGCCCTCTTCCTTTAGGGCGCGGCACGCCTGCGATCCTGAGAAATCAAATTCAGCGGCTTGTCCTATCACAATGGGCCCGCTTCCTATCAAAAGGACTTTTTCAAGCCCCGGCAGTTTAGGCATTTTTGTTGTTTTCACCTAAGTTTTGTTTTTTGTCAAGTCTCATCGTTCCGTAGCCGCTAACTAATTGCTTAAAGCCCAGCCTTTTCATCAGTCGGATTCGTAACGGCGTGTTTGCAACCTCTGCGTAAATTCTTTCCACGCCGTTTTCGTGGGCCTTTTTTATTGCGGATTCGACAAGTTGAAGCGCAGTCTTGCCTCCGCGGTGCTCTTTAAGCATTCCGGCGTGCAGGTAAAAATAGCCTCTTGGGTTGATGGGTTTAATTACGCTTGCAAAACCAACTGCGTTGTCGTTATGGTCCGTTGCCACCAGAGAGTAATGTTCTTGCGTGCCCTCGCGAGGCGTTTCTACTGCGCCAATGGGCCCGCGTTGGTAAGGTGCATCGTATATTTTTTGTAATGGCGTGCGGTCTTTTGGCGCCCATTCGCGAATCGTTAGTTTGGCTTGCGGCATTTCAATTTCAACTCAAAGCGTTTTTTCGAATTCGTCGAATAGGTATTGGTTGTCGTAGGGGCCGGGGTTGGCTTCCGGGTGGTATTGCACGCTCATTGCCCGCAGCGCGTCGGCGCGCAGCCCCTCGTTTGTGCCATCGTAGGCGTTTGCAAACCACTCGCTTGCATTGGAGGGCAGTTGGTTGACTGCGTAGCCGTGGTTTTGCGCAGAAATGAACACTCGGCCGTTTTCAGTGTTTTGCACCGGGTGGTTGCTTCCGCGGTGGCCGAACTTGAGCTTGAAAGTCTTTGCGCCCAAAGCGTGGCCGAGTATTTGGTGGCCAAGGCATATCCCAAAGATAGGAATTTTTCCAAGCAGTGAATGCACTTCCCTTACTAGGTACTGCATTTGCGCAGGGTCGCCTGGCCCGTTTGACAAAACTATGCCGTCGGGCTTAAGTGAGAGGATTCTTTCGGCGCTGGTTGCCGGTGGCACGGCGATGACGGTGTTTTTGCGCCTGACTAGCTGGTTGATTATGCCGCGCTTTGCGCCGCAGTCCACCAGCACTATGGTTTTGCCGCCTTTCTCTGCATTTTCCTGCCCGAAAACTGTTTCGCCCTTGACTGCAACCTGCTTTACAAAGTCTACGCTCCCGTAGTCAAAGCCCTCAATTGCGCGCAGCGCCTGCTGCACTGCAATCGCCTGCTCTTCCCAGCCGGCTTCTTGCTCGAGGTGCACCAGCGCGGAGGGCATCACTCCATCTCCGCGTATTTTTATAACCAGTCCGCGCGTGTCGCATCCTTCTATTGCGCTCACTCCGCTTTGCTCGAGGAATTCGTGGAGGGAGAACTTGCTTTGCCAGTGGACTGGCGTGCTGCAGGCTTGGTGGACTGCAATTGCAGAGCAGTGTATTTTGTCGGACTCGAACGCCTCGCTGCTTATCCCATAGTTGCCTATCAGCGGGTATGTGAAAACAAGCGTCTGCCCCGCGTAGCTCGGGTCGGTGATTGCTTCCTGGTAGCCAGTCATTGAAGTGTTGAAAACAAGTTCGCCCACAATTGGCTTGTCCGCGTGCGCGCCCAAAGGTGTTCCGGTAAAAACAGTCCCGTCTTGGAGCACAAGCAGTGCCTTCGATGACGGTGAAACCAGTTTGGACATTTAATTAGACCCAAAACATTACTGTGCCGCAAAAAGGATATAAACAGTTGGTTGCACCCGCCAGGTTTTAGGGAATTTCAGTTTCTAGCCTTTGAAAAACCAGACTACGGCAAAGATTGCAAGCAGGATGAAAGTTGTTGGCTCCATATTTTTTCACTTAGGCGAGTTTCAGTAAAGGCGTTGCTTTCTTCTTTTCTAGTTTACGTGCGTGGACGTAGGGCCTTTCTTTTGCGCAAAGCCGCGCTTGAACCAATTTGCCCCAAGAATCCACTTCTTGGCAGGGTCGTAAACGCTCTCAAATTTCTCGCCGCCGAAGGAAAGCCAGGTTATGATCATTAGGGCCAGCATTGCCTGGAATGCGAGTTCTGGAAAGTCCGTCATGGCCGACACCTAAGAAAAACAAAGCGCTTTTAATTTGTTACCATTAGATTATGGTAACAAGTCTTTAAAAGTGTTTTCGGCGTGGTGGGCTGGTGTTTTAATTATTGGAGGCACGACCTCAGCCTTGTCCAGTCCCTTCACTTTCTTGGTTTTCACCGTCTTGGCCCTCTTGTTTTTTGTCGTCTTCGCTTTCATTTTCTTTTTGGCTTGTTGACTGGCGTGAGGCTACAAATGCAATTGCGAGGGCTGCTGCGCCCAACAGTGCGGCGATGGGAATGTTTAATCCGCTTGTTTGGGTTGGCTCGAATTCAGGCGCTTGTGGCGGCTGGCTGCCGGGCGAGTCGAGCCTTATTCCTTTGCGGTAGTCTAATGTAAGCAGGGTGGTGCCATTTTCATCTCTTATTTGGGCAGTGGAGGCACCTGGCGGGTTGGGTGCGGCGAATGTGAGCGTTGCATTCTGTTGCTTCAACTGCACTCCCGTGATTTTGTTGTTGTCAAAAACTTCCAAGTCAAGCAATCGCGGGTCGGGCACCTTGATTGTCTTCACTTTCTGCCCTTCTCCCATAAATTCAACTGAAAGCCAGCCTTCGGGCGGCTCTGTCTTGTAGTCTGGCGCTTCTCCAGGCACGAGTGAAACAGAGTCGACTTCGAGCTTGCCTTGCGTGAACTTGAGTGAAAAGACCAGTGTGCCGCCTGATTGTGGGCTGCTGCCTGCTGGTGCTTGCGCGAAAGCTGGCGCTGCAAACAAGCCTAGCAGCAAGGTTGCAAACAGCATTTTTGAAATAAGGTTTTTCATTTTTGTTTTCTACTCGTATTTTTTAAGGAAGTCGTTGAATGCCGGCAAGTCGGACTCGTCGAAGAACTTGTTTTCCAGTGCGTTCATTATCCCGCGGTCGATGTTTATGTGCGACCACCCTTTGTCTACAAGCTCATAGCAGCCTTTGCCGGTTTGCTGCTCGCACTTGTCCCTGGTTTGGTAGATGTTGGGCTTTGTTCCGCTTTCCCAGTAGCCGCCGTCGCAGCAGTACTCGTCGGCCAGGCCGAACACGCTGTGGCCTAGCTCGTGCAGCATTATTTCGCGCTCGCCTGCCGAGGCAACTACCGGGTTGCCGCTCTTTCCTGCCCTAAAGTTGCTGTTGACAAAAACCACCGCCAAGTCTGCAAACGGGCAGGACTCGTAATATTCCTTTGGAACTTCGCATTTCCACGCCCGGTTTTCAGGCGCTTTGTCGCCTGCAATTTCACATTTCGCGTCGGCGTTGTAGAAGTACACGTTGAATTTCGAGTACAGTTCCGGTGAGTTGAAGGGTGCGGTTGAAAATACGGTTTCAAGCGCGTTTTCTGCGTCGGTTGAAAACTTTTTCAAGTCGCCCCCATATTTTGAAGTCACCAGCACCAAGTCGTATTTCTTGTCGTGGGGCCCGTGGTAGACTAATGCCTTGCACGCAGAGCCGTAAATTACCTCTTGCTCGCTTTCCATCTTGTTGCCAGCGCAGTCAGTAACGCGCGCCTTTAGGGTGATTGGGCCGGGCTGGCTGTAGTCTATTTCCGCAGACCAGCTGCTGCCGCCTTGGGCTTTCACCCAAGTCTTTCCGCCGTCGGAGGAAACTTCCACAAGGTATATTCCTTTGCTTGAAAACGCGCTTCCTGAAACCTGTGTTTTGGTTGAAATTACCGAGTTTGCCTGCGGGGAGGAAAAAGAGATGCTAAGCTGCAGGGGCGCGTTTTCGCGCGGAATTGGACTTCCCGTGCCTGCGCTGCCGTTGGAGGCTGCAGGACTGCCTGACGCATTTGCGCTTGCGGGATTGTTTTTTGCACTGCCCGCCGTGCCGTTGCTTGCGTATAACCTAAAGATGGCGGTTGGCGGCTCGCCGTCGCTTGAAACAAGCTGCAGTGTCCCGGCGGCAATTTCAATTGAGTTGCCTTGCTGCGAGAGAATCACCGTGTATGCCGGCGTGTTTCCGTAAACCCTCAGGCGCACTTTGCCACCGGGCGCGTAATCGTAGAATTCTATTTCTTGGCTGCCAACGGGCTTTCTTTGCGTGTAATTTAATGAAATTTCTTCCAGCAGTTCCCTTCCTGCAATTGAAGGTGCCGGCGTTGCGCTGGGAGTTGAGGCGGGCAAGGGAGTTGCGCTTGCGGTAGCTTGCGGGCTTGCCGTTGGCGCTGCCGAGGGTTTTGTTGTTGGGCTTGCCGTTGGAGTGGCGCTTGCAGCTGAAATTTGTTTGCAGTCTGGTTGCGTTATTTCAGTTGGTTGCGGCGATGGTGCGGCATTTGTTTGGTTGAAAAAATTTTCCTCCATTTTTTCAAGCGAACGGGGGGTAACTGCTTGAGTTGTGCTTTCGTTTTTTCCTTGCGTTGCTTTAGCCAAATTGAAAGAAGGCGTCAATGGCTGCAAAGGCTGTTTGAGCGCGCCTCCTTGGGCGTCAACTATGTTTAGCGAGAGCGCAACCTCGTTTTTTTCCTCCAGCCCAGTAAATTCGCGTGTTAGAAAGCCCGGCGCTTCAATTTTAACGGATATTCCTTGGCCTGGGGCCGCGTTGAATTCGACGGTGCCCAAAGCACGCGTGTGCTTGAGCCCTACCACTGCGCCGTTTTTCACTAGCAGCACGTTTGCCCCTTCAATTGGCTCGCCGGAGTACGCGTTTTTCACGCTCACCGATATTTTTTGGCTTTCTTGGAGCAACCCCGGGAGGACAAAGAAGGCAATCATTGCAAGTATTGCCAGCGCTGCCGCCAGTTTTTTCAAGTTGCCTGTGCTGTTCCACTCGCCGAGAGCTTCGAGCAGTTCTTCCGCGTCCAAATTACGACCTAGCTTTTCACGCAACCGGCGCTAAAAAAGGTATGCGGCATGGGGTTGAACCCTGCGCTAGGGGGCTGAAAAAAGATTGGGTAAAAACAGGCCAGTTGGCACCGCGTATGCGGAAGCGCTTGCGCGGATTACAGGTCGAGCAAGTGCCCCATCTTGTCTTTCTTTGCCTGCAGGTATTGCGCGTTGTCTGGGTTGGAGGGGAATTGGATTGGCGCTCTCTCGACTATTTCCAGCCCATACCCTTCCAAGCCAATTACTTTCTTGGGGTTGTTTGTAAGCAAGCGTATTTTTCGCACTCCCAAGTCTAGCAGTATTTGGGCGCCTATTCCGTAGTCTCTCAAGTCTGCGGCAAAGCCCAGTGCATTGTTTGCTTCCACCGTATCGAGCTTTTTGGAGTCCTGCAAGTGGTAGGCTTTCAGCTTGTTGAACAATCCGATGCCGCGGCCTTCCTGGCGCATGTATAGCAGGATGCCGCTGCCGTTTTGCTCAATTGCCTTCATTGCGCCTTCCAGTTGCGCGCCGCAATCGCATCTCCTTGAGTGGAAAACGTCGCCGGTAAGGCACTGGCTGTGAACTCGCACGAGCACGCTCTCCCTGTTTTTGAGTTCTTCTATCGGGCCTTTCACAAGCGCAACGTGCTGCTGGCTGTCAACCGAGCTTTCATACCCCACTGCAGTAAATTCCCCGTATTCGGTGGGTATGCGCGCGCTGGCAACCTTTTTCACAAGCTTTTCGTTGCGCAAGCGGTATTCGATTAGGGATTTGACTGAAATGATTTTCAGCCCGTGCTCTTGCGAAAATTTCATCAGTGATGGAAGGCGCGCCATTGAGCCGTCCTCTTCCATTATTTCGCATATCACCGCGCAAGGCTGTAAGCTTGCAAGCTTGCACAAATCCACTGACGCTTCAGTGTGCCCTGCGCGCCTTAGCGCGCCTCCCTCCATTGCCTGCAATGGGAACACGTGGCCGGGCTTCCTGAAGTATTCCGGCAGCGAGTCTTGAAGTGAGAGCAGGCGGATTGTTTCTGCCCTGTCGAAGGCGGAAATGCCGGTGCCAGTGCTTACTGCGTCAACGCTTACGCTGAATTTAGTTTGATGCAGCTCGGTGTTATTTTCCACCATCTGCTCTATTTCCAGCCTTTCAAGTGCTTGCGCCGACATCGGAACGCAGACGAGCCCGCGTGCGTGTTTTGCCATGAAGTTGACTGCCTCGGGGGTGATTTTCTCCCCCGCCATGACTAGGTCGCCTTCGTTCTCGCGCGCTTGGTCATCAACTACGACAACCATCTTTCCCGCGCGTATTTCCTCTAATGCTTCCTCGACGGAATTGAGTTTCTCCATTTTAAGCTACCCTTTGTTTTGCTTGAAAAAAAGCCTTGCCCTTACCTAGCAATAGTGTGGTTTTTGGCAAATAAAAAGGCGGCTGAAGCCCGTTGACTTAGGTGGAAGTTTCAGCTTCTTGCATCCGCCGGCCTGCCGCTTCCGGGCTTTGCAAACGAGCTCTTGCCGTCGTAGCCTTCGCTGCCGCGCAAGAACACTTTCTCGATTTTCCCGCGCACTGTTTTTCCTTCAAAGGGAGTCCAGGCGCACTTGGTGTAAAGCTGCGAGCTTTTGAGCTGGAATGTCTTTGAAGGGTCGATTAGCACCAGGTCGGCGTCGCAGCCGCGTTCTATTCCTCCTTTCTTTCCTTCCAACCCAACTATTTTAGCGGGGTTTGCGCAAAGCAGTTCGACTACGCCGTTGATTGAGATTTTTTCTTCCAGCGCAGCGTCAACCATCAGCGGAAGCATTGTTTCAATGCCGGGCACCCCGCTTGGGGCCTCCCAGTAGCCCTGCTGCTTTTCTTGCAGCAAGTGCGGCGCGTGGTCGCTTGCAACGCAGTCGGCAATCCCTTCCGCAATTGCAGTCCAGAGCGCCTGCCTGTCGTGTTCGCTTCGCAAGGGCGGGTTTACCTTAAGGGTGTTGCCGCGCTTTGCGGCGTCGTCCTCGTTTAGGAAAAGGTGGTGAGGCGTCACTTCGCAAGTCACTTTCACGCCGCGCCTTTTGGCGGCTTCTATGAGCTTGAGCTCCCCTGCAGTCGAAGCGTGGCATATGTGCAGCCTTGCGCCTGCGTTCTTGGAGCTTTCCAAAGCGGCTATTGCCTCGCCGACCGCTTTTTCGGCTGCTTTCGGCGTGCGTATCTTGTTGTGGTGGAAGACCGTCGCATTTTTCCCAAGCCCTTTTTTTGCAGCCTCCTCGTTTTGGGCAACAATTTGGCCGTCCTCGGCGTGCACTGCAACCAGGCCGATGAATTTCTCGAATATTTCCTTTGGGAAGCTTGCGGCAGTTGCGGTAGTTGCGCCCATGAATACTTTCACACCCGCAATTCCACCCGAATCAAATGCCTGCTGCACTATGCCAATGTTTTGCGTGTTGGCGCCGAAATACAATAGGTAATCGCACACTGCCTTGCTTTGCGCAATTTCCTTCTTTGCTTGCAAGGCGCTGATTGCGTCAGTGGGCGGGTTGGTGTTGGGCATGTCGCACACTGTTGTCACACCGCCTGCTATTGCCGCGCGTGTGCCTGTCAAAAAGCCTTCCTTGTGGGTAAAGCCAGGGTCGCGCAAGTGGACGTGCATGTCGACGCAGCCTGGCATTAGCAGCATTCCCTCTGCGTCAATCACTTCTTCGCCGCGCTTGTCAACGTCTTGTGCAACTGCCTCTATCCTGCCCGTTTTTTCGCTGAAAAAAACGTCTGCCTTAGTAGAGCCAGTTGGCGTGATTACGAGTGCGTTTTTTATTATCATTTCAAACTACTCTTTGAAAAGTTATGCTTGCCAGTTTATTACCAATTGTGCTTGTGGCCCATCGTATCGCGGTGCGTCTTTCCAAATTCGGATAGTTGGAATGCCTGCTCGCCGGAAACAATTGGCCCGTCGCCGCACACTATCTTTCCGCCGGCGTCGCACTTGCCGCACAATCCAACTCCGCAGCCCATGTACCTCTCTAGGGAAACCTGGCAGGGGAATTTCTTTTCCACGCAAAGGCGCGCAACTGCCTCCATCATCTTTTCCGGCCCAACTGCGTAAACGCAATCGAATTTATTGCCCTCTTCGAACAGTTTTTCTGCAAGCTGGTGTGCCCTTCCCTTAAAGCCCGCGCTGCCGTCGTCGGTGCTGACAAACACCTTTGCGCCCTTGTCAAAAAATTCCTTTTCAAGTATCACGTCTTGCTTGCTGCGGGCGGCCACAATCATTGTAGTTTCAATGCCCTTGCTTTTTGCTTCCTTTGCAAGGAAGTTGAGTGCGGCAACCCCGTATCCCCCTCCTACAAGAAGGATTTTTTTGGCACCCTCTGGCAGGGTGAAGCTGTTTCCGTAAGGCCCGCGAAAACTCAGGCGCTCACCTTGCTTTAGTTCAAACAGCTTTTCGGTGAACGGCCCGACTTTTGCAACAGAGATTGTCAAAGGGTCTTCGTTGACTACGCACATTGGCTTTTCGTCAAAGCGCGGAAGCCACACCATTACAAACTGGCCGGGTTTTGCATTCACTTGGCAGTCGAGCACAAGCGAGCGCACCCTGTAGTTCTCTTCGCGAAGCTCCTTAATTTTTGCAGTTGAATAGTACGCCATTGTGTTCACTGGTGCGCCTTGCCAATTATTTCCTTCAAGTTCGAGTAGCCGTGCGAGTCCATCCACTCTGAAATTTCAGTACAGACTTTTGCAAAAACGCCGGGACCGCGGCCGTACGCCGCAGTGCCTATCCCAACCGCGCTTGCGCCCGCCATGAGCATCTCGATTGCGTCCTCGCCTGTAAAAACGCCTCCTGTGCCGATTATTGGCACTTCCGGCAGCGCAGCGTGGATGCGGTAGACGCTCCTTATTGCAAGAGGCTTTAGCGCAGGGCCGCTCAGCCCACCGTACTTGTTTGCTAGGATTGGCTTTGCCCTCTCAATGTCAATTGCCATGCCTGGGCCTGCCGTGTTGACTGCAGTTATTCCATTTGCGCCTGCTTCCACGCACGCAGAGGCAATTTTTTCTATTGCCGGCACGTCGGGCGAGAGCTTTGCAAAAATCGGGATGTTGTTTGGAACGCGTGCGCGCGCCTCTTCTACTGCTTTCGCGGCATTTTTTTCAGACAGGCAGAAAAGGCTTCCAAACTCGTCCTCTACATTTGGGCAGCTTTCGTCAAGCTCAATTGCGTTTGGCTTTGCGCGGGAAATTGCTTCCGCAGCTTCGCCGAATTCTTTTGCAGTTGAGGCGAAAACGCTTGCAATGATTGGCGTGTTCAAGTTGCTTTCTTTCACTAGTTTCTTGTACTCAATTATTTCCTCGGTTTTTTCTTCTATGCCGGGGTTGCTTAGTCCCACTGCGTTGAGCATCCAGCCTTTGGCCACTTGATCGACTACAATTGGATTGGGGTGCCCTTTCCTTTCTGCAAGGGAAGCGCTCTTTGAAGTTATTGCGCCGGCCCCTTCGGATGCAACGCGCGCCATTATGTGCGCAGTAGTGCCGAGGATTCCGCTGGCTAGGACTGTTGGGTTGCGTAGTTGCACGCCTGCAATCGAAGTGGACAAGTCGGCCAATGAGAGCACCAGGCTGTTTTTGGCAAGAAAAGCTTATTTTACTTGCCCGGCTGCCTTTCGCAACTGCATTATGGCTCTTTTTGCATATTTCGAATGGAAAATGCCTGCGCCGGAAACAAGCACGGTCACGCCAAGCCTGCCAAACCAAGCTGCAGTGGAAGAGTTTATTCCGCCGTCGCCTTCCAGTTGTTTTTCTAGCTTCATTTTGTAGAGGAGAACTTGCAGGCGCGCTATCTTGAGTAAAACTTCTTCAATGAGGGGCTGGCCGCTTGCGCCGGGGTTTACCGTCATTGGCATGATAAAGTCGCATTCCTTGAGGATTCTTGTGTCGATTGATTCCAGTGGCGTATCTGGTTTTATTGCAACGCCTGCCTTGCAGCCGGCTGACTTGATGAGCTTAATGGTTTTGAGGATTTGTTGTGCGCTGCCTGCTTCAACGTGCACGCAAATCCTGCTTGCACCCGCCTTTGCGTATTCTTTTACAACCTTCCAAGGCTCGCATATCATGAGATGAACGTCCAGGGGAAGCTTTGTCGCTTTTTTCAGTTTTTTGGCGGTTTCTATTCCAAAAACAGTGCGCTCTACGAACTTTCCGTCCATTACGTCGACGTGCAGCAAGTCGGCGCCAGCCTTTTCCATCCTCTTTGCCTCGCCCTCCAGCTTTAGCGGGTCGGCTGAAAGGATGGATGGCGCGACAAGTATTTTTGTCACTTTTTTGGTTTTTGTTTTCATGCGCTTTCACTTTTTACTAAAAGGCAGCGCCTTTTTTGGCGGGAGGACTAAGACAAGCTTGTGAACTCCCTTTTTAGCAAATTGACGCGTATATTCGCTTCTGTGTATTGCCGCTTTGATGGTTTCTTGCTTTGGCTTTCCGGGGCGGAAGCCGTGCTCTTTTGCAAGTTCCGAAAAGCGGTTGATTATGCCAGGTTGTTCGCTTCTAATAGTGATTGTTCCGCCGGGCAGCAGTAACCGTTTGGCGCGCTGGACGATTCCAGTAAAATCGTATTTTTCTTCAGTTTGAATAACGTCCGGCTTGGTGTAGTTCATTTCAAACTCATTGAATTTCACATCAGGCATGTCGAAGTTGAAGTGCCGCACGCGCATCTCGGTAGCAAGCAATTCGTCTAATGTGGGTACAATTCTTTTTTTCGAAATAGTTACTCCGGCTGCAAGTATTGCCTGAAGTCTTGGGTGCGAGTCGAATAAGTCCCCGAATTTTGGGTCAACTGCCAAGTACCTTCTTTTTTGGGCAAATTTGATTCCCTGGCGGGTAAAGTATTCCCCGTTTCCCTCTCCAATGCCTACAGTCTGTATTATGCCTTCAGGGGTAGCGCCACGAAAGTAGTGGTTGTCTTTCCTCTTGGTTTCATCCATGGAGAAATAGAATCCGCTTGCCAACTTATTTGTTTGCCTTCAAGCTTGCAGCAATGCAGCAGCGTATTTTTCCGCCGCCGCCCGCATTTCCTCTTTGGAAGAAAGCGAGTAGAGCGCCCTGCCGATGATTGCGTGCCAGCGCGCGCCCGCGGCTTTGGCGCTCTCGGAGATTTCGCCCCCCTGCGTGACAAGGCCAGGCGAATGGAAGCAGAATTCTCCGTCTTGCAGCCCGCTTTGCTCAATGAGCTGGCGGTACTCGAGTATTTTCTGCGGCTTGTTGCCGGGAACTACAAACTCGCGCACGCCTGCCTGCAAAGCAATGTCTAAAATCCTGCGCGGCGACTCGTCGGAGAGAAAGCCGCCGTCCTTTTGCAAGTACGCAGGATGCGTCATTTCCAGGCCGACAATTATTTTCAAGTTGTTTTCCTGCGCTGCCTTTATCCAGGCTTTCAGCGTTTCGGGCCCTGCTTGCGGGAAAAGTATTACTGCGTCCACGCCGCTTTCCTTGCAGGCAAGGGCAAAATCCCTTCCGGTATCGGGAATGTCTGTTGCGGCTTTTTGGTGGTCGTAAATTATTGGCTTGTCTGAGAGCGTTCTTATTGCGTGGACAAGGCGCGGCAGCCCATAGCGCAGTGCGAGGGAAAAGCCGAGCTTGTACCCTCCAACGCCTGGCACTGTTCGAGTGGCGTCAACTACTTCAACCATTTTTTCTATAGTTGGAACGTCTAGCGCCGGGACGATGCTTTTGTTGCGTGAGATTATGAAGTTGGAGTTTTGCATTTTGTAATCAACTGCTGGTTTTCATTTACTCAAAGTTCACAACGCAGTATTTTTGCGCGTACTCTGCCCATTGCCTGCGCGTTTGCGGCGATATTTTCTCGCGCACTTGCTCGAATATTTCCTTCATTGTGAGTATTGCGTAGGTTTTCACGCCGGAGTGCTTTTCAAAGGCCTGCACTGCGCTGTCGTGCTCTATGTTTATTGCGTCGCCGGCCTTTTCCTGCCTGTCAATGCCCAAAAGAAGCCCTGATATTTTTGCCCCTGGGAGCAAGGCGATTTTTTCAAGTGCGTCGTACTTGGCCTTGCCGGTCACAATCAAGTCATCGACTAGAAGCATTCCACTGCCTTCCTTCCACGAGGAAGCGCCTACTATCACTTTCTCTGCGTTGTTGGAAGTGCCTTCGCCGTGCGCCTTCTCTTCTTTCCTGTCAAATATGCAGAAGCAGTTTTTCGAGTGCAGCTCGTGCAACCCCTCGCAGGTGAGCGCGGCAAGGTTGATTCCTTTGTAGGCTGGGCCGAAAACGTAGTCGAACTCTGTGAAAGTCCCCGCCTTTAGTGCATGAGACGCGGCTGCAGAGTAGGCTTGCTTTATTGCGTGCAGTGACTCTCCGTCGTTTAGCAATCCGAAGTTTACAAAGACTGGAGAGCGCCTGCCGCTTTTAAGAGTGAAAAACTTGTCTTCGCTTTCGGCTATTTTTAGCGCGCCCTTGTGCAAGAGCACTTGCAGGAAGTTGTTTTTGGCTTCTTGAAGTTGTGCATCCATTTTGTTCGCCTTGAAAATAAAATGGCTGGAGTGTTTGGGAGAGGGCTATAATTCGAGTTTTTCGCTAAGCGACTTGTGGAAGTAGACGCACTTTATTGCCTCGGCCACTGCTGGTGCCAGCGAGAGCTGCTTTATTTTCGGGTGCAGCGTGGAGTGCTCTATGGAGTTTGTTATGACCAGTTCCTCCAAGTCTGGGGAGTCGGCTATTTTTTGCTGCGAGTTGCCGCTTAGCACCCCGTGGGTGACTGCGGCGTACACTTTAGCCGCGCCTTTCTTTTTGAGCGCTTGCGCAGCGTTAACGAGGCTTCCGCCGGTGTCGGTGATGTCGTCGCATATTACGCACACTTTGCCTTCGACTTCGCCTACTATGTGCATTACTTCCGATTGGTTGGCTTTTGGCCTGTGCTTGTCTATTACGGCCAGTTCGGCGCCCATTTTGCGGGCGAGGTTGCGGGCGCGCTTTACGCCCCCCACGTCCGGTGAAACGACGACAATGTCTTCTCCTTTGAGGCCTTTTTTCTTGAAGTGCTCGGCAAAAAGCGTGTTTGCAGAAAAGTTGTCGGTGGGTATTTGAAAAAATCCTTGTATAGTGGGAGTGTGCAAGTCGACGCTGGTGAAGCTGTCTGCGCCGGCTTCCTGTATGAAGCGTGCTATGAGGCTGGCTGTAATTGGGCTCCTTCCGGTTATCCTGTCCTGCCTTGAATACCCGTAGTAGGGCACTATTGCGTTGAGTTTGCGGCTGCTCGCCCTCTTGAGCGCGTCGAGCATGAGGCAGAGTTGTATCGCGTTTGAGTTTACTGGCGCGCTTGTTGACTGGATGAGGAAAACGTCCTTTCCTCTAACGCTTTCGAGTATTTCTACGAAATTCTCGCCATCCGCGAACGCGCCTATTTCTGCGCGGCCAAGCGGCACTTTGAGGATGGCTGCCACTTCCGCCGCGAGCTTGGGGCTTGCGCTGCCTGCAAAAATCTTTAGTTCAGAAAAGTCTTCCTTCAAAACGCCCACCTGTAAATTCTTCCTAATAGCTTTCTAGCTAACTAGCTATTTTAAGCTTGTTTGGAAGGGCAAGTCGCGCCAACTGCAGTTTGCCTGCTAGAGCTTTGAAATAAGCCCCGGCGTGATGTTGTAGAAAGAGTCTGTTGAGTAGCTTACTTTCGCTTTCATTTCTTCTCGCAAAGGATTGTGCTGCGTGAAGGCGATTACCCTGCATTGCGCGGCTATTGCCGATGCCAAGCCTGTTGGCGAGTCTTCCACTGCAACGCACTCCTGTGGTGGAAAACCGAGTTGCCTGCACGCCCTAAGGTAGGGTTCTGCGTCGGGCTTTGCTTTCACGCAATCGTCGCGCGCAACAAGGATGGGAAAATACTTGTCTAGCCCACAGGTTTTAAGTCCTTGCAGTACCACGTCGTGGTGGGAATTGGATGCAACTGCGAGGGGAAATTGTGTCGCAAGGCTCTTGACGGTTTCAAGCACGCCGGGGAATGGCTTGGCTGCAAGGGTGCTTGGAAGCAGCGACTGGCGGAATTGTTGCGCTGCCTTGTCGAAGTCTACTTTCTCGTTGCCCTTCTTTTTCTTAAAGTACGCCATCGTGCCTGTAACTCCGATGCCGGTGCAGGTTTCAAGCTCAGCAATGGTGGTTTTTACGCCTGCGTTGGAAAGGATTTGCAGTAGTGCCCTGTCGTGGTTGGGCTCGGTGTCCATTAACGTCCCATCAAAGTCGAAGACTATTGCATTAGCCATTTTTATCACTAGGTTGATTTCAATGAGATTGCAGTAATATGTTTTGTAGCGCGGTTTATTTGACTGTCACAGCTTTCGCAAGGTTCCTGGGGCGATCTATATCGCACCCTCTGGCTAATGCGGTGTAGTACGCAAGCAGCTGCAGCGGCACGGCGCTCAAAAGCGGGTAGAGCAGCTCTTCGGCCTGGGGGATTTTTATCAATTCTGCGTAGGCTTCATTGTTTTGCGTGCTTACGCCAATTACCAGCGCGCCGCGTGCCTTTGTTTCCATTGCGTTGCTCAAAGTTTCATTGTACGTGTAGTCGGGTGGGTTGATTGCAATTACGGGCGTGCCTTCTTCCACAAGTGCCAGCGTGCCGTGCTTTAGCTCTCCTGCCGGCATTCCCTCTGCGTGCAAATACGAAATTTCCTTCATCTTGAGCGCCGACTCTATGGCAATTGCAAAATTGATTCCCCTGCCGATGTAGTAAGCGTGCTGCTGCCCTTTGAGGTATTGCGCCATCCTCTTGCAGTTGCCGTCATTCCATTCTATTGACTGGCTTATTTTCGCAGGCAATTCCGAAAGCACTTTGCGGCCTTCCTGCAGCCTTCCTGCCATTGCGTAAGCAACCAGGGTGCCCAC
>Ga0209515_10004756_pt1 | contig 18106 bp, 13 predicted proteins | sample Subgroupgradi54m_FD_187454 | JGI IMG/M metagenome (GOLD analysis project Ga0209515, IMG submission 187454) | Subsurface groundwater microbial communities from S. Glens Falls, New York, USA - GMW60B uncontaminated upgradient, 5.4 m (SPAdes)... ...
GAATTATTCCTTGATATGCAACTGTCCGTCTAAGCCCCGACACTCCATCCCGTGTCGCACTAGGAAGACCCAGTAGAGCCAGATTTATATTTTCCGGTGTGTCGAGTTCTGGCCGATGTCTATGATCCCCGGGGCCTATTGGATAATTATCTTCATCAACCTGAAACATACTGGGGTCCAGCATTGAAGTATCAACCGCATAAACTACCTGATCTCCTCCATACCAGTAAGGTTCAACAGCCAGGTAGACTCTACCCGGGAATTCATATTCATCACCCATTTGGGCAACTCCTGAAACACCACCTGGGTTACGTTGATCATCGCGAGGTATAACGCCATGTTCCGCAGTCGATTGAGTACGATCCAAGGGTGAAGTATGGTAAAGAGCTGGCGGCAACATTAGCTCTCCTAAGGCTTCAGGGTTTGGTGATACTTCAACAGGAACACCCCCTAAGGCTACTTCACCAACTTCTTTGGCCTCAGCGTTAGCGATTATCTCTTTGGTCTTCGGACTAGAATTGACTGTTTCGTTTGGTGCTCGGTCAATAACCGGTCTAGGCGATACGCTGGGGAATTCTTGTTCTAATAGTTCCATTTTTGTTTTGGTTTAACAGATAGAATATTAGCATAAACACCTTGAAAAGTCAACTAGTCCTACTATCTCTATCTGTTGCTTGTTGACATTTTAGTAAAAGTGTAGTATTATCTACTCAACTTGGAGACGAAAGTGTCAGCAGAAAATATTAAACATTACGAAGTAATAACTCTCCGAAGCGGAGCTGTTGCGTTAGCTCTTGCTGCCAACGAACTAGGTGGCCACACAGTTAATTCCATTGAAGATAATGGTTATCCATACGTCAAACTAGATGTTAGTACCCCACACGAAGTGAGGTTAAAGAACCAGCCAGTATTTAGTCTCGCGCGAAAAATTGATAAAAGTCTTCCCCAAAAACAGTAAAAACAAGGCGTTTGAAATGTCAACTACTCGATCGGTTGGTTATTCCGCCAAAACTTTCGGCGGCGACGGTTTTCTCTGGCCCGTCGCATAGCACCAAATAGTAGCCTTCTGGGTGGATTTCGGTGTTCAGCCATCAGATGTTCTACAGCATGTTTTCCATACTTATATTCCCTGCCATTATTAATATCTTCCATGTCTAAGCTGTGAAATTTAGAATTCAGCCAGTCATTTCCTCTTAACTCCGTTGCCCGTTGTAAAAATTTCGATCCGAACTTTTTGTGCAGAGCCTTTTGGAGAGCATGCCATTTTGGCAACCTTTGACCAGGTTTGGCATTTAAATTAGCTTCTTCAAAATAGGCTTCATAAAAAAGCTCTTTCGGTACACCAGACTGTCTAATAATTTCGTCTAACAAGCCTCTGTGGATCCCGTAAGCTCCGTTGAGACTTTCGTCAAGCCCTTCTCTTTCTTTCATTTGTTCTAACAGACGAAGGGTTAAATCCTCTGTCATAGCCTCGTCTAGCCAGCTTAGCTCAGGGTGTTTATGAAGTCCTATGCCTACTGTTTTGCCTTTTGATTGAGGCTCACTCTTCCTGGTAACATATAAGTGACCGGCAAGAGAATGGAAACGTTCATGGATAAGCGAATGTCGGGCTGCTAGACTCATTCCCTCGAAGCTGTCCTGTTCGCTAATCTCACTGGCTAATTCTTTATTGTTATCCACTGGTATCAATAAAACCCGTTCTCTGGGTAGATAAAAGGCAATGCCAAAAGGCGTAACTTTTTCTCTAAAATAAGGACTGGCCCTTTCTCCTAGCACTAATGTTGTTTTTGCCAGTCTTTCAACAATAGTTTGCCTATCAATATCTAAGTTTAAGGCATCTATAAAATTGAGAACCTCTGAGGAGATAACTTGATTTAGATGGTCACGCGCTTCCAGCAACCGAAGCTGAAGTTCCGTATTTTCAGGGTCGACCACGATATCGGTTGTCAATTGCGGATCTTGAAGGTCGGACGATGTTTCAAGAGCTGTAGTCATTACCGGCCGCTCAGCTCTTTTTTTAGTTAAAGTTTCCATTTTTGTTTTGGATTAACAGATACATATTACCACAAACGGTTTGAAAAGTCAACCAAAAAGTGATGTTTTAGGCGGGTTGGACGGTGATTTTTTCTTGCAAGGCTGGCAAAATGGCGTTTTGGGAAGCCGCCAAGACTTCTACTCCAACGACCTTGCCGTTTTTGGAATAATCAATTAAAACATCGTCAGTGATTTTGCGGCTATTATGATAGGTCGCTTTATCGTTTAACTTAATGTACATGGCGTCGGTTTTTTTATCGTAAGTAATTTTCATGATTCATCCAAAAAAATATTGTGTTAGTACTATTATTGTATCACCTTAGTTGAGGGTCACAACCTCCAGAGTTTCGCCACCAAAGCGCTTACGGTATAAATTTCTTTGTTTGTACGATACCCTGACACCGTCAGGTGATTTGATTGTTTCAAGCACCATTCCCTGTTTAATTCGAGGCCGGTTACGCAGCTGGGCCATAGCGTGATCTGAAAATTCTACCTTCACAGGGTTATACTATCGTAAAACTACGACAAAAATCCACAAGCAATCGATTTATAATTCATACACTATGCTTACTAGAAATTACGATCTGTGTTTTGAGACCATCGCTGATAAGTCTGTAGTTGTTGATGTGAACGGCGAGACTTATTTGCATCGTTTTGACCTGTGCGTGGTGTGCGCCAAGCCAGTACTAAAGTTCCTTGCTGAAGAAGAGCTGTGGGAAGATAAAACTTCGGTCGAAAAGCAGCCGATTTAGTTCTGTTTTTTGGCGGGTTTTTTGGGTTTGGACTTAGATTTTGGTTTCGGTTTAGAAGTTGGCTTAGCTTTGACAGCTGGCTTTGCAGGAGGTTTCTTGGCGGCTGGCTTGGGCTTAGCTGCGACCCTAGGAGCTTTGATCGGGGCGACGGCTGTTTCAGCTTCTGGCTTATCGTCCCTAGGACTTTCTCCGTCAGTCTTTTCATCTTCTTCGTCCTCGGTTTCGTCGACTTTTTCGACTAGAGCTAGCGAGGCAACGCTGTCGGTAGCATTCAGGCGCATGATGCGCACGCCTTGGGTGGCCCGGCCAAGAGCCGGGATATTTTTAAGCCCTAAGCGGATAGTTTGGCCAGCTGTCGAGATGATAATCACTTCCTGGTCACTGCCAGTCAGTGTTTTGACACCGATCAAAGGCCCGGTTTTTTTATTAACCACAGCCGAACGGATTCCAACACCGCCGCGTTTGTGAGCCGTAAATTGGGAAACTTTAGTACGCTTACCATAACCAAATTCACTGATGACGAAGATGTACGATTCATCATCGACAATGTCCATGCCAATAACTTGGTCGCCGGCCCGCAGACGAATACCACGGACACCCCGCGAAACGCGGCCCATTGGCCGGGCGTCCTTTTCACTAAATCGGATAGCTTGGCCCTGGCTGGTCGAGATAACAACTTCGTCTTCACCAGTGGTCATACGGATCCACTTTAGCTCATCACCCTCGTCCAGATTAATGGCTATTAAGCCGCTTTGGCGAACATTTTGATACTGCTCAAACGGAGTTTTCTTGACCACTCCCCGGACTGTACACATCAGCAGGTTGGCACTGGCGTTTTGTTTACTGACATTGATGACTGAACTAACTATTTCTTCGGGCTGCAGTTGCAGCAAATTGACCAGCGCCACGCCCTTGGCGTTGAGTCCAACGGCCGGTACTTCATAAGTCTTAATTCGGAAGACCCGGCCTTTGTTTGTAAAGAACAAAAGGAAGTCGTGTGTTGAAGTATTTACAACGTGTTCGATGACATCTTCCTCACGAGTTGCCATACCGCGCCGACCCTTACCGCCCCGTCCTTGCTTCTTATAGTCAGAGATGGAAGACCTTTTTATGTAATTTGCCGATGTAAGTGTAACAACAACTTGTTCATCCGGAACCAAATCCTCGTCGGAAAGTTTACCAAGCTCCTGAGCAACTATTTTAGTCCGACGTTCATCACCAAATTGCTGTTTCATTTCCAGCAATTCGTCTTTGATAATTTTAAAAATTTTCTTTTCATCGGCCAATACGGCTTGGAGTTTGCTAATTAGATCCAATAAGGCTTTGAGTTCGTCCTCAATTTCTTTGCGCTGCAAGGCAGTCAGTTTGCGTAGCTGCATGGCCAAGATGGCTTGAGCCTGAATAGAGCTTAACTTGAACTGCTTAACCAGGTTAGTTTCGGCTTCTTCTGGGGTTTGGCTGGCGCGGATAACCTTAATAACTTCGTCGATATGGTCAAGAGCGATTTTTAGGCCTTCTAAAATGTGGGCCCGTTCTTGGGCTTTATGTAACTCGAACTCGGTGCGTCGCCGGACTACTAATTGGCGGTGTTTAATATGTTCGGTGAGGATGTCTTGCAGGCCCAGCACGCGTGGCTGAATGCCATCAATCAGGGCCAGCATGTTGTAGTGGAAAGCGGTCTGCAGGGGCGTCAGTTTATAAAGTTGGTTGAGCAGTTTTTTAGGGTAGGCATCCTTTTTAAGATCAACTACGATCCGCACCGAGCCGCGTGAACTTTCATCGCGCAAGTCGGAAATACCGCTGATTTTCTTTTCATGGACTAAATCAGCAATTTTCTCGACCAGGCCAGCCTTATTAACGGCATAAGGAATTTCGGTAATAATAATCTGCTGGCGGCCGGCCTTGGTCTCTGTGATGTCAGCTACGCCGCGAACCACCACGCCGCCGCGGCCAGTGGCAAAAGCCGTACGGATAGATTCCTTGCCATAAACAACAGCGCCAGTTGGGAAATCCGGACCCTTAACATGCACCAGCAAGTCATCTAGGGTAGCTTCGGGCTTGTCTATCTGAGCAATAGTGGCATCGACTAATTCGCTGAGGTTATGCGGTGGAATATTGGTGGCCATACCGACAGCAATGCCGAGCTGACCGTTAAGCAAGAGATTGGGCAGTTTAGACGGCAATACCTCTGGTTCTTGCTGGGAACCATCAAAGTTATCGCGGAAAGGCACGGTTTCTTTGTCGATATCGTCAAGCAGTGCTTCGCTGGCCCTGGTCATGCGGGCTTCAGTGTAACGGTAAGCCGCCGCCGGGTCGCCGTCCATGCTACCGAAATTGCCTTGGCCGTCTACCAATGGATAGCGGGTCGAAAACGGCTGGGCCATACGTACCATAGAGTCATAAATGGCTGTATCACCATGGGGGTGGTATTTACCCATGACTTCACCGACGATCTGGGCACTTTTGATGTGCTTACTACCAGCCCGCAAGTTATTTTTGTCCATGACGTACAGAATTCGGCGATGAACTGGCTTAAGTCCGTCGCGCACATCCGGCAAAGCCCGAGCTACGATGACGCTCATGGAATACTGCAAGTAACTGGTTTCCATTTCTTCTTCGACGGAACGGTTTAAAACTAGTCTGGAGTGCTTTTCGATACTGGGCAGCGGCTGTTTGGTTCGATCGTCCATCAACTAACCTTTTACCGTTAACCGTTTACTATTTACCGTACTTTTACCGTTAACTGTTTTCCATGGTAAATGGATCATGGCTAATGCATGGTTAAAGGAAAATGGTGAATGGTGAATGGTTCTCATATGTCCAGGTCCTTAGCGAATTTAGCCCGTGATTGTATAAAGTTTTTGCGCATTTCGACTTCTGTACCCATCAGTTTGGAGAAGATTGAGTCAGCTTTCTCGGCGTCTTCAATTCTAACCTGCACCAAAACACGATTAGCTGGATCCATGGTGGTGTCCCACAGCTGTTCGGCATCCATTTCGCCGAGACCTTTGTAGCGTTGGGGTGCCGGTATGCCGGCCTGCTTGGCCTTATCATCCGATTTATCAATTTTGGTGCCTTTGACGCGCCGCTCCTCGATTAATTTATCCAAGAACTCGTCGCGTTCTTCTTCTGTTTGGACATAGTGACGGTTTTTGCCAACTCCAATACCAAACAGTGGCGGCTGGGCAACATATAAATGGCCACCCTCAAGTACCGGGCGCATATGGCGGAAAAATAGGGTCATTAAGAGCGTTGTTATGTGGGAGCCGTCGACATCGGCGTCGGTCATGATAATTATTCGTTCATAACGCAGGCCAGCCATATTGAATTGCTCTTCAATACCGACACCCATAGCTTTGATGAGATTTAAAATCTCCTGATTGGCCAACATTTTATCCAGCCGGGCCCGTTCGACGTTTAGAACCTTGCCACGCAGCGGCAAAATTGCCTGGTAGAAGCTGTTGCGGCCATCTTTAGCGCTGCCGCCAGCTGATTGGCCCTCGACAATGAAAAGCTCAGCCTGGGAGCGGTCTTTGGTGGCACAATCGGCCAGTTTGCCTGGCAGACTGGCACCTTCTAAAGCGCCTTTACGAATAATATTGTCGCGGGCAGCCCGGGCAGCCTTGCGGGCCCGGGCGGCCAGCAAGCCTTTGTTAACGATCTTGCGGCCGACGGCTGGATGTTCTTCCAAGTAGTAATTGAACCACTCGTTCATCACCTGCTCGACATAGCCGCGGACCTCTGGGTTGCCTAATTTATTCTTGGTCTGGCCTTCGAACTGAGGATCGGGAATTTTAACCAAAATAACAGCTGTCAAGCCTTCTCGACAGTCATCGCCAGACAGGTTTTCTTCCTTGTCCCTAATCAGGCTGTTTTTGCGGGCATAGTCATTGATAACCCGTGTAAGTGAAGTCCGGAAGCCAGTCAGATGCGAGCCGCCGTCCGGATTGTGAACGTTGTTGGCAAAAGCCATCACACTATCCGTAAAGCTGTCGCTGTATTGCAGAGCGACTTCCACTACACCGTCGCCAATTTCTTTATCAACATAAAAGATATCCTCGTCCAGCGCCTCCTTGCCGGCGTTGAGATGGCGGACATATGATTCTATGCCGCCTTCAAAGTAAAAAGCGTAGGCTTGGCCTGAGCGTTCGTCCTTGGCCGAAGCCTTGACGCCCTTCGTCAAGTAAGCTTGGTGGCGCAAGTAATCCGTTACCCATTCGAAGTCAAAATTGGTGCTGACAAAAACCGTGTCGTCCGGCGAAAAAGTAATGGTGGTGCCAGTCTCTTTGGTGGCCGCACCTTTTTTAACCGGGCCGAGCGGTGCCCCGCGCTTATATTCCTGGCTCCACTCAAAGCCGTCCCTTTTGACGCTAGCTTTAAGACTGGTTGAGAGAGCATTTACGACACTTAAACCGACGCCGTGCAGGCCGCTGGAGACTTTGTAGCCGCCGCTACCAAACTTGCCGCCGGCGTGAAGCGTTGTCAGAACCGTTTCGAGGGTGCTTTTTTTGGTTTTGGGGTGTTTTTCAACTGGGATACCCCGTCCGTCGTCAGTAACGGTTACGCTGCCGTCGTCGTGGATGACGACTTCAACTTTAGTGGCTTGGCCAGCGATGACTTCATCGATAGCATTGTCGGCTAGCTCTTTGATCATATGATTCAAACCTTCCGGACCAGTGCTGCCAATGTACATGCCGGGACGCTTGCGGACTGGCTCCAGACCCTCTAAAACCTGGATCTGGCTGGCGTCATATTTGACGTCAATTTTTTTGTTGTCAATCATGCTTAAATTTGCCTTACTGCCTCAAAAAGGGAAAGGTAGTAGCCGCGGTTCGCTGAAGGCGAATTTGGATTCATTCCAAAAGCGGCGTTGAAGGAAAACCGTAGGTTGTCTTTCAATTTTAATAACCCTCTCTTAGGAACTTTTCTATCTGTTTCCACTCTGTTCATATTGTACCAATTTGGACACTTTAAAACAACCGGTTTTTACTATAAAAAGCCTGGTTTAACAGCTTAAGTGGCTGATATGTTTCCGTCTTTATCGATCCGCACAGTTCGGCCTTGGTCGCTAGTTGGCGTGACTAGGGCTCCCGGCTGTTGGGGCAGCTCAGAGCTTCTATCGATCTTAAGTTCACCTGCCCCGGCTGTACTCAAGCTAACCGGTTCGCCTGCACTAGGCGCGGGTGGTAAAGGACTAGACGGCGCCGGAGGAGACAGGCCAGGTTGGCCAGTTGGCCTAGGTGCCCCGGCTTTACGCTTAGCCAACCAATCATCTAAAAAGGAGTTGCCCGAACTGCCGCTCGGCATGGCTGCTGGCAAGGACGCTGTCGACGGGGAGGGTCCGAATGGCGATGAACTCAGTGCTGACGGGCGGCTAGCTCCGGGCGGAAGACCTACCGGTCCACTAGATAAGTTAGCCCAGGGACTACCAGCTCCGGGCGCCAAGCCGGGCTGGTCACTTGCCGTGCCTATTGGTGTCCTTGGCTCTGTTTTGAGGCGATCGAAGATGGTTCTTTCGACTTCGGCTCTGGGCCGGCCATACTTAGCCCAGGACAATTGTTTAAGGGCGTCGGCCAGCTCCTGGTTGGGATTACCGAGTGGCGGCAAGGCCGACATAGAAAAAGGTTGTACCGGCACACCACCGATCATCATCCGCACTACCATATTGTAGTTTGGTATAAATTGTAAATCCTCGATATCAAAAACTGGCGCAAACTGTTTGGCCAGGAATTCGGCATCATTGGTACCTACACGGAACGACACCACGGTTCCGACGTTGCCAAAAACAGCGTCCCGAATTTCATCACTCAGCTGGGTCGTAAATTGGTTACCTACAATTAAATTTAAGTGATACTTGCGGGCCTGGCTCAAGATATCGGCAAAGGACTCGGTCGAAAAGTTCTGGAACTCATCGACATACAGTGAAAAGTCTCGGCGGTATTCTTCCGGCACATCGGCCCGGCTCATGGCGGCAGCCTCGAACTTCATAACAAAAATCATCCCCAGCAATTTGGAGTTTAAGTCACCAGTCCGGCCGCGGCTAAGATTGACCAGTAAGATTTTGCCGTCGTCCATAATTTCGCGAAGGTTAAATGAGCTTTTGGTCTGGCCGATGATATTGCGCATCATTTCATTGCTCAAAAACGCCCCGAATTTGGAGACGAACCAACTTATGACTTCGCCAAAATCATTGCTGCGCTGGCTTTGGGGCATTTCCTTGCGCCAAAATTCTATGACGTTTTGATCTTTGACGTGTTTCAACTTCTGCTCGACAAAGGCTGGGTCCCTAAAGAGCTTTGGGATGTCGACAAAAGTACCGCCGGCCGGGTCGGCCATGATTGTTAGCGCCGCATTACGAAAAATGTGTTCGTAGCGCGGCCCAATGATGCCGGTGTGGCCAGGGTCATAGAGTTTGTAGAGCATATTAATAGCCTCTTGGATCAAAAAGTCTTTTTGGTCCTGGGTATGGTATTCGAACATGTTCAGACCCATTGGGTAGTCACTATCGGCCGGCGAGAAGTAAATAACGTCCTCTGTACGCTCTTTTGGCACCATTGCCAGCAGTTTTTCGGCGGTATCACCATGCGGATCCACAAAGGCAAAGCCGCGGCCTTCCAGCATGTCCTGAAGGGCCAGATTCTCTAGATAGGTAGACTTACCAGTGCCTGTTTGACCGACGACATACATGTGCCGCGCCCGGTCGATCTCCGACAATCTAATGGCTTTCTTGGCGCCCCTAAACATGTTGTAGCCCAGCAGCAAGCCTTCTTCGGGCACATTTCGCGGCCCGTCGACCTGCTTGGATGCCTGACGCTCCAGTTGTGAGGTTGGGATATTCTGCTGGTCTGGAAAGTGGAAAAGCGTGGCCAGCTCGATAGCATTTAAGATATTTTCATCCTTGCTTTGGGGAAAGAAACGCAGGATGTAGGCTGTCACAAAGCTGTCGGTATCCTTAGCCGGAACAAATTTAAAGCCGTTGCGTCCAGGCGCATCGAACAAGGCGAAAGTAGCCACCAGATTATTCAAAATAGTTTGAGCCCGCTGGGTAACGTTAGATGATGCTACAAGCCTGATTAAAACTTCGTAGCCTGGCTGCTTGGTTTTTTCCTCTATCAGTTGGGCTAGCGATTGGTCGTGGGACGAGGGCTCATCTTTGGGTTTTTCCGGTTCGCCATCTTTAGTTTCCGGCGGTTTGGTCAGAGCTGTAAAAACCTGGCCGGCGCCGGAAAAAGCTTTATCAAAACCTTTGGCTTTAGCTTTGCCGGTCCGCTTGGCGTGTGCCTCATGGTGGGCCTTTTTGCGCCAAGAGTCCTCGGCTGGCCGCAGCAGAATCTGGATGCCAGCACCATCTTCTTTGGTTAAGTTAGAAAAAGCATTCAGTAGAGCCTGCATGGTATCGCGTTTAATCTCTTGATAAGTGGCTATGGGGTAGGCAAAATCTTCTTTTAGTACCAGTTCGCCGCCGAGCGTGCCTGATATTCGCCCGACCGGACTAAAAATATTGTGTTCAGCTACTTCTTCTAAACGGGCGGTTGGATAAGCGCTGATTATGGCTTGTTCGACGACGCCCAACAGATTAACTGGCACGGCGCTATAAAAATGGACTGAGCCTTTGGAGGCGACAATTTCTAGGGCAATGTGCCGCTGGCCATAAAACTTGCTTTTGATACCCTTTTGAAAGGTGCTGGCTAAAATACCGTATAAAACCTGCGCCCGACTAATGTTTTCATCAACTACGTCACGGACATCGCGGCCTTGGGTGTCGGTGTCGTCGCTAGGTGGTGGCAAATGTATAAGAACCGGCACCATTTTAAGGCCGCGCTCATAATTTTTTTGTTCGCGGTACAGACGCCGGACGTACAGGTAGCCAAAGCCGCAGCCGGCTAGCACTAACACTAGAAAACTTGCCAAGACTACTAACAGATTCATGCTGTGACCGCGTCGTCCGTCTTGACTGTCTTCTTAAACCGCTTTTGAATATAATCAGCTTTGGCTTTACTCATTTCAGTCTTTTGTTTATGGGGGTCGCTTTTGGTCTCGGCGACAATTTCTTTGGCCTTTTGGACCCACTGCTTCTCTATTAGGTTTTTATCAGCTGCCGGCAACTTGGAGGTCTTGGGCGAGGCTACAGGTGGCACTATATTATCATCTCGAACCGGCACAGCCGGAGCCGCCACCGGTACATCTGGTAGAACTGCCGGCAACTGCAGAGCCGCCGGTGTAGCTTGTTTGCCCGGCGCCGCTTCTGGCGGTGGCTGTGCCTGCTCGGCGGGTGCTTTAGTACTTTCAGCACCTTCAACCGGCTGAGCTACCTCAAATTTGGGTTCGCTACCACCTGTTTCATTCATTAAGCCTATTATACATTAATAGGGACGGCGGCCACTGTAAAAAAGCAGCCCTCCAGCCAAGAGCAGTATTACTAAAGTATCCACCCAGTTCAAAGAACCGGCGCTGCGAAACATTAAAATAATAACAATGAGAATACTGGTTATCATAACTCTGGAACGCGATTTAGGGCTGATTCTGCCAGATTTTAGAGCCATTAAAAAATAGCCTAGGCCAAGAAGTAAAATTAGTAAAACAGCAAAGAAAAGAAGGGTGTATGAAACATTCTGGACTGGATCACTTAAAAGCATAATTAAAAGTAGGCCAAAAAAACTACCAGCAGACAGAACTGCTGGTAGTAAAAGGTGCGGGTTACGCTGTTTCATGGCTACCATTATATATAAAAACAAGGAGCACGGACGGTAAATGCGCTCACTAAAAATTACTTTATAGCGCTTACCGCCCAATGCTATTGACTGACCGCTCGCCTGGGCTTTTGGCACAGTTGAGCGTTATAAATCTCCCGAAGAGACGTGTAAGTTTTTGTTTTTGGACTTACCCTGTTAGCCTACTACACTTGGTTGGCCAAGTCAATACAACTACATTGTGATAATAACAACTATACAGATTATTTAGATGTTTTTTATCTGTAGTATTTTTACCATCAAGCTAGTTTTATAAACATAATATGAACAAAAAGATGTCTGTATTTAGTCCATTGGCTACTGGCCGGCGCTTTTAGTTTAGTAATTTTAGTCCCGGCTCTTGCTGGACAATGTTTTCAGGCCGCTTTAGTAGGAGCATGCCAGAGCTTACATATAAATTTGCTAAATTTTGTAGCTATTGTATTGTCGAATTTGCCAAATAGCCGGCTATTAGGCTGTAAGTCAGTGCTAGGAACTATGCGACATATTCAGACCGGCTTCTAAATGCCTGCCAACAAAAGCTTGTAGGGCTAGGCTCCCAAAATTAATCCCACGCATTGCGGTACTTGCTAAATTTAGTCTTGATATGGCCCTAAATCGGTCAGGCTAGAGCGTCAAAATAGCCACCAAGTTGGCCAGTTAGGTCAAAATCAGCAAAAGTTATGCACAGCTTTTATACATAAACGTGTTGACAGTTGAAAATTAGATTTATAAGATAAAAATGGCACTTGAGTAAAAAAAGTGCTCAAAACAAAAACGAATAGTAACAACGGCTTCTCGCAAGCCGTTGTTCCTTCCCAACAACAGTTCTAAAACAAAGAACTAAAAACAACCTCCAAACACCCAACAAAACTTTACAAAGCGCTCCACAAAACATGGAGCGCTTTGTTTTATTAAACAAAACTAAATTATTTTTATGTATATTCTTTTGGCAAAAGAACCAAAACTTGTGCTACTTTGGGTCGCCAAAGTAGCACAAAACTCCCGGGCAAAGTAAAAAGCAGGAAGAATTTGCCTACGACGGCTGCCGTGCCGAAACAACGCAAGCGATCCCTCGCTTTTTAGAGCAGAGGCTCGGGATTGAGTTTCGGCTTGACTCGTCAGCCGCCTACCAAATTCATCTGTTTTTACTGATGCCCGGATAATCAACCCAAACTATAGTAACGGACAGCTGAGCCATTTCGTTCTTTTCTGACCAAGCCTCGTCTTATAAGAATTAATCGCAGGTTAGCGGAGTGTTCAAGGCCGAGCAGTCGGTTCAATTCTGAAGGTCTAATACCTGGTTTTTGCCGAATTACTACGAGCATCTCAGCCAGTAGTTTCTCCCTATTCCGGTCTTTCTTCATATTTAAATCTTACCAAATTACCTTCTTTTAAAGCGTGAGCAATTTTCATCTGCCCGCCGACTTGCCATAATTAATTAAAGATGGCTAACAGTATAAAAAGTATTGTCGATTATAGCGGCGGTGAAGGCATTTTAATTGAGGTGGAGAGCCATATTACTAAGGGCCTCCCCTCTGTTACTATAATTGGTTATGCCAGTAAGGCTGTCAACGAAGCCAAGGACCGCTTGCGGGCTAGCTTTGCCAATTCTAACTTACCTTTGCCTAAAAAGCGCATAACGATTAACCTTTCGCCAGCTGATATACCAAAGGACGCTACCAGCCTAGACGTAGCCATGGCTGTTGCTGTCCTATTCAGTGACGGCCAGATCAAAAAACCGGCTAGTGATTGCGCCTTTTTAGGTGAATTAAGCTTAGATGGCTCGCTCAACAGCGTCCGCGGCCTGATCGGCCGCATCCTGGCTGGCAAGAAAATGGGCATCAAGACCTTTGTAGTACCGGTATCTAACCTTGACCAAGCACTGCTGATACCGGGCATAGCAATCAAACCGGCCGCATCTTTGCGCGATGTTTTTTTAGATCTAGCTGAAACTTTATCCCTAAAAACTATCCAGACCGGCAAGGGGAGATTGATTAAAAAAGCGAGCCCCAAGGCCTCAATCGATTTTTCAGAAATTAGTGGCCAAGTTATAGCCAAGCGGGCGCTGGAAATAGCCGCCGCCGGCCATCACAACATCTTATTACACGGCCCGCCTGGGACGGGCAAGACCATGCTGGCGCGGGCCATGTGTGGTATTTTACCAAGTTTAGACCATAGCGAAGTCTTAGAGGTCACTCACCTTCACAGTTTGGGGTCTGCCAGCTCGGGAGACATAGTCAGCGAACGGCCTTTCCGCTCGCCGCACCATACCGCCAGTACTGTTGCCATCATCGGTGGTGGTAGCAAACCCAAACCCGGTGAGGCTAGCTTGGCCCACCGCGGCGTACTGTTTTTAGACGAACTGCCAGAATTTAACCACCAGTGCTTAGAGTCACTGCGCCAACCGATGGAAGATGGTGAAGTGACCATTGCCCGGGCCAAAGACTCAGCTACCTATCCGGCTGATTTTATCCTCGTAGCTACCCAGAACCCCTGCCCCTGCGGTTATTTTGGTACCAAGAAGCCCTGCAGCTGTAGCGCGTCGGCGATTGCCAAATACCAAAGAAGGGTATCAGGACCGATTAGCGACCGTATCGATCTGCATTTGCCAGTTCATGACGTCGAACACCGCAAACTTTTAGAAAAACGTTCTGGGCCAAGCCAGACAGCTGCCATTAAGCCGCGTGTCGAGCGGGCTTACAGCTTTCAGCGCCAGCGTTTCGGCGCCGCCCGGTTTAATAACTCAATGACCAATAAAGAGGTTCGTGAACTGGCAAATTTGAGCCCGGCGGCCAAAGAATTGCTCGACAATGCCGCCGAGAAACTTAACATCTCTGCCCGGTCTTATGTACGCAGTGTTAAAGTCGCCAGAACTATAGCCGACCTGAATGGCGAGACCAGTATTGAGCCCGGGCACATCAGTGAAGCCTTACAATATCGACAACCCGCGGCCTTAATTTAGTTGGAGCCTGTCTGACTATTCTGTTATTATCTTGATAAGTGATGAGGAGCCGTCAAAATCGCTAAAGCGCCGCAAATCAACGAGGCCATCCGGGCTAGCGAACTTCGTATCATTGGTAACGACGGTCGACAACTAGGTGTGCTGACAAAAGCTGCGGCCCTGCAGGCTGCCCAAGAAGCCGGTCTTGATCTAGTTATGGTTTCGGCCGACACCAACCCGCCGGTAGCCAAAATTGTTGACTGGGGCAAATATAACTATGCTCGCACCAAGCAGCTGCAAAAAAACCGCCAAAAAACCAAGACGCTAGATATGAAACAGATGCGTGTCGGTTTAAAGATCAGTGACCACGATTTAGGGGTCAAATTACGCAAGGTTAGCGGCTTTTTGGAGGCTGGACATAAGGTGAAAATTGCGGTAATCTATCGGGGACGAGAATTAGCCCATAGGGATGTGGGCTTTAAGCTGGCCGATCGGGTGGTGAATGAACTCGGCGAAGGAATAGCCGTCGACCAAGAACCGGTTTTCGCCGGACGTCAGCTGAGTTTTGTCATAAGAAAGAAGTAGTATGCCTAAGATCAAGACCCACAGCGGCACCAAGAAACGGGTGCGAATTACTAAAACTGGCAAAATTCTTCGCCGGCACGCTGGTGGTAACCACTTTTTAGAGAAAAAAAGTGCCGCCCGCAAGCGTAAATTTGCCGGCATTGAAGTAATAATCGGCAAACAGGCTAAAAATATCCGCCGTCAATTAGGAGTCTAGGATGAGTAGTGCTGAAGATTTTAACCCAGTTGGACGTCCCGAATCTGAGCCATTTATACCCGATTATATGCAGCCTTTTATCGTCCAGCCTGATATATCCGCGCCTTTTATCTTTGAAGAGCTTGATGAATTTCCACTAGATGATAGTGAGTACCCGTGCCCAGATGATGAGGTTTGGTCATGAGAGTTAAGCGCGGCGTTGCTAGCCACAAAAAACACCTGAAGATTCGAAAAGCCACGAAGGGCATGACCAAGGCTCACCGCTCTTCCATTAAGCGCGGCAAGCAAGCCACCACCAAAGCCCTGCAACATGCCTATCGGGACCGCCGTAACCGCAAACGGACCTTCCGCCAGCTCTGGAACGCTCGTATTAATGCTGGTGCTCGGCTTCATGGCACCACTTACAGCCGACTGATTGCTGGCCTAAAAACCGCTGGCATTAATCTTGACCGCAAAATCCTGGCCGAGCTGGCTGTTAACGAACCAAAAGCCTTCGAAGCTGTCGTCAAAGCTGCCAAAAAATAGATCGCAATGATTGAGTCTACGGCACCAAGTGGACATAACATATTAACTGGCGATTTATTCGACAATGAGGCAGCCTTTTATGACCGGCTGCGACCCGGTTATCCCAGACAGCTATTTGATCTACTCTCTAGAGAAGCGCACTTAGTTCCAGGCTCACAAATTCTCGAGATAGGCCCAGGTACAGGCCAGGCCAGCTTGCCAATGGCCGAGCGAGGTTATTCATTAACGGCTGTAGAACCAGGAAGGCAGTTGGCGGCGATATTAATACAAAAACTAGCGCCTTATGCTGACGCTAAGGTTATACTGGGCAAATTTGAAGAGACTGAATTGCCCGCTGAAAGTTTTGATCTTGTTTACGGTGCTACATCGGTTCATTGGATTGATCCGGACGTTTTATTTACAAAAACGCAAAAACTCCTTAAGCCCGATGGCTATATGGGAATCATCTACAACGAACTGGTGGAAACCGATGAAGATATTGCTTTTTTTGATGCCTTTGAGCCAATAGTACTAAAATACGGTGTAACCAGTGTTTTACGCGCAGCAACCAAGGCTAATTCCTTGCCAGCCACGAGCTCGCTTGTTAAAAAAGTGGTGTCTTTGGAGCCTAAATTTGATATTGACCCTAATTTGTTTGATGAACTTGGCTTCTTCAAAAATGACCCAACTGCTTTCATATACCCCACCGCAGAAGATTATCTTAATTATCTCAAAACTATTTCACACGTAGCGCACCTGCCAGATACTGAGCGAGAAGCCTTTTTAGCCGAGGTCAGAAACATGGTGGAGTCTAAGTTTGATAATAAGGTTATACTTCACTTCTCTGCCACATTACATCTCGCCAGAAAAAAGACATAAGGACCATTGATTCTAAGGTGTTAGGCTGCTATAATAGCCGTTAGCCAGATTTTCGGCTGATTGCCCAGCCGTACTTTTGCTTACATGGGTGGCTATCAACTACATCAGGCTTATGCGAGCAAAAGTACGGCTGGGAGGAAAGTCCGGGCAGCACATGGACAATGGCAGTTGCTAACGGCAACCGGGGGCAACTCTAGGGAAAGTGCCACAGAAACGACACAACCTGTCTTCCTAAAGAAGACCGGAAATGGTGAAACGAGTGGGGTAAAAGCCCACAGCTGTGCCTGGTGACTGGCACAGGAGGTAAACCCTGCCTGCTGCAAGGAGATATGTCGCATATAGAGTGTCCGCTCGCGGCTTGTCATAAGAACCGCTCGAATCTATTGGCAACGATAGATCTAGATAGATAATCAGCTAAACCCGCCGAAATTTCATAGAAATTTTTGCGGGTGAAACAGAACCCGGCTTACGGAAAGTCTGGCTGATAAAGAGCTCCTCTGGATTAAGAGGAGTTTTTTATTGGGCTCATGCTTGCATTGACTTTATTCTTAACCTATCGTAAGTGTATTAGGAGGAAATTATGGATTTAGAGAGCGCCAGAAGGTTAGAGTCTAAAATTAATGTAGTGGAAGAAGAAATCCGTAATCACCAACCGGGAGAAACAGGTAATGAAGATTTATCTACTATAGAAAGGTTTAACCTAATATGGGATCAATTAGACAATCTGGCTGAGGGCCAGCTGGATAGAAGCCAAATCACCGCCTATGAGCCTTCGGGCTTAAGTCTTCTGCGCGTGCATTTTTCAAGGAAAATAGGCGAAAAAGCCTTCCTGGAAAGAACACCGCCACGAATTATCGAAGCAAGGTGGGATATTGGAGGCCAAGAGCAAGTTATCGAGAGTATGGACGATAGAGACCTTAGTTCATTCAACGACGACAACCCTAGAATTATGCGAACGCTGGGTTTACTAGAAGAAAGCGTTGCTGCTGCTACAGAGATGATTGAGATAAGAAGGACTGCGAGGGTGGGCTTCGATCCAGGGCACCCCTAAGCATTTTTTCGGCCTTGCTGATCTAAAATACGGTTAACTTCCGTGTCAGCTTCTTTGTTTAGAGCTCTGGGCACATGAGTGAAGGAGGTTTCATCGAAGCCAGCAGCTAAATTTTTGACTTGGCGGTAAAGTGGCTCGAGGTCTTTGTTTTTAATTTTATATACTCCGTTGAGTTGTTTGACTATCAGCTCGCTGTCCATGAACACATTTAGTTTTCGGACGCCTAGGGTTTGAGATCTATTTAGTCCCTTTAATAATGCCTGGTATTCGGCCTGGTTATTAGTAGCTATACCGATGTAAAAACCGGACTTTTCTACAACGTTGCCGTCCATTTTACAGATTAAAAACGCCCCAGCGGATGGCCCGGGATTACCCCGTGAGCCGCCGTCTGTATAGAGCTTTGCCGCGTCCACTTTAGCTGACTTGGACTGC
>Ga0209515_10004757_pt1 | contig 18105 bp, 25 predicted proteins | sample Subgroupgradi54m_FD_187454 | JGI IMG/M metagenome (GOLD analysis project Ga0209515, IMG submission 187454) | Subsurface groundwater microbial communities from S. Glens Falls, New York, USA - GMW60B uncontaminated upgradient, 5.4 m (SPAdes)... ...
GTAAGCCAAGTGTCTCGTCAAACTGCACACGATGCTTCATTAGAAATTACAGTGAGTGAAGCATACGAACGAGCTATGCACATACGTTTAAAAACATTAAAAAATATAAAAAAATAAAAAAACCTAATTTAACGTAACCACTAAACGACCAAGTTCCCCAATCTTTCCTTCATTCCATTCCCTTCGTGAGAAGAAAATGAACGTGCCATATTTATCAGGAACAATATCCATCGTTTTTGTTTCTCCCCGAGACACCGTATCTTTGAAATGAAACTCCGCAATTTCAAAACCATACGTTCGATCTTCCGCTGTAACATGTAATCTTACTCTCTGGCCTTTTTTCGCATTGAGAACAAAAGGCGTAAATTTCATATCTTTTGCATTGATGGTATATTCCACATCTGCATCAACTAATTCTTTTGCCGGTACTTTCTCTGCCGTATCAGTCGTATCTACCGCTGCCGCCCCAGTTAAAGGACTGCTTTTTGGCGTTGAAGAAACAATATTTGTATTTTCTGTAGGTAATACTGCTCCTTTTTGCCCTATCTGTGTATACATAAGCCCGCCAATAATCGCTAAAACGACCACCGCTGCTAATATTCCCAATAATTTTTTATTCATATTAAACCCCCCTCATTGTATACCATCGTTTAAAGAAGTTCAAGTAAAAATATAAACAATTCAAACTTCTCTTTATCAATTAGTATAATAATAAGCCATTTTGAAGCCCCATTTTTAAATATTATGATAATAACAAGTCATTTCTGTAAAAAAGAGTGAATTTTGTGCTTAAGAAGGGATGATTTTTGTGTTTTATGTTTAAAAGGTTTAAGACGGATAATTTGCGGAAACATTCCTCGTTTCGCTAATTCTTTCTTCAAATGCCTAATTGAAACCTGTTGATCATACCCTAAACAAAGTACACCTGGCTTCTTCTCCAAAATAATTTGATAATGATCCCCAACATAACCCAACACTACTTCATCAACAATATTAATATGCGTAATTAACGCCACTCTCTCAAGTTCTGTAAATAATGGTTTTTTTCTCTGTTTCAACTTTGTTTGATCTCGCGCCACAACCACAATCAAATAATCTCCATAATTCTTAGCCTGTTGAAAATAATTCAAATGACCCAAATGTAACAAATCAAACGTACCAAAGCACATCACTTTTTTATTTTTCATTTTTTATATTTTAGAGTTTATATTTTAATATCAGTTATTTAGACATAGAGTTAGACTTAGATTTATTTGAAAGTGATTTTTCTTGCAACGACGCTTTATGAATCATTAACTGCGCTGTATTCTTCTTCTCTTCAACTATTTCTACTGTATCCAACACCAACTCTTTTGTAAACAACGGACAATCTAACACTAAAGATTCATACTCTCCGCCTTCCCCATTTATATTAATTCCATATTTAACTTTTAGTTTCTGCAACAAGCCTAACTCTTTTTCAGTTATAACCTTACCAAGCCAACTCTTATCGAACCCTTCCGCCGCAATCGCCGTAAGTACAATTTTAAACTTTTTCTGTAACAATTCCTGCATCTCTTGTTCTTGTGGTTTGTGCCAGAGTGGCGAGAATATTTTCAACCCTAATGTATCAGCAATCTTCTCAATCCGATCGCGTTGATACGTGGAAAACACCGCCCCTGTAACCACTCCTTGTATCCCATACTGCTTCTGCGCCAATCGTAACGCCGCCTCCAAATCCAATAATTCTTTCTCTTTCTCCCCATCAGTCGTATAAGTCAGAATTGGCAACCCTAATGCCTCCGCCTGCAATTTGGTAAGATCAATCGCCGGTGTATGAAACATATAGGACGCCAAATTTTTGGACTTCAAAGTAATCAAACATGTTAACTCATAATTCTGCTGCTTCATGATATACGCCGCATACATAGAATCTTTCCCACCTGAAAATAACACCCCTAACCGTACATTGTGTGAAGGATAAAACGTCTTAAGATATGCTGACTTACTTGCATACTTTCCCAGCTTAGCCAATTTCTCAATCGCCGCATCGAATTTTGACCCATACTGCGCCGCCACTTTCTGTCTATTCGCAATCTCAGTTGAAATCCCCCTCTCCATTGCAATCTGCCGCAAAATATATTTGCTAGTAGTTTCCGTCAATTTATATTTCGCCGGAATTTTAAGCGCATAATCCGCTAATTTACGATCCAAAAAAGGTAATCGTAATTCTAATGAATGGGACATCGTAACCACATCATCACGATATAAATCTCGTTCATACATTTTCAATAATCCAAAAATACATTCTTTATTGATGTTTACTGCCAGTTTATGTCGTTCATACCCTGCAAAAATTTCCTCGCTACCTAACCCAGAAAATATCACTTTGCATCCGTCTTTTTTTGCCATTTCACACGCTAAATAGAACGGCAACGCCACCCCTACTTTCACCACATTAGAATCTTCTATTAGCGGCACAATCTTCTTAAGATATTTTTCAACTTCTTCTAATTTTATTTTTTTAATTTTAAGCTTCAATCCTAACTCTTTAGCCACTTTCTCCGCTGCCACCACATCTGACGCCACACTGCCTGGCAAATCTAACCCTGCTGTATAACACGTAAAATCATACCCCTTACTCTTAAAATAATGAGCGAGAAACGTTGAATCTATTCCCCCCGAGAACAACAAACCAAACTTCTGCCGCGGAATACGTTTTTCGATTCCTTCATCAAGTAACGCCGCTGTTTTAGTTTTAATCACTTCAAAACTGTCTTTATGTTCAGGTAATGATGTTAAAAATGATCTGATAATAATATTCAACGTTTTTTCTTTAACATCATAAATCAAAATCTGCCGCGGATTAAGTTCGCAAATATCCACATATCCTAACTGCTCTAACACTTTTTTTTCCGACGCAAACGCAAACACATCACGTGTATACGTATACCATATCGGTTTCTCACCTAAAATATCCCGAACAAGAACAACTTTTCCATTCGACCAATACGCAAACGCATACACTCCATCCAATTCTTCTATTTTATTAAAACCGCTAACATTATCTCGAACAAAAAAACTATCCAAAAACTGTAATAAAAATTCTGCATCATTTTTAGATTTAAACCCATACTTTTTATTCAATGATTGCCAATTATAAATCTCACAATTAGCCACAACCACTCCTTTTCCTCGCAGCGGCTGCGCAACCTCATCCACTACTGCATGTAACACATGACCTATAACACAATCGGAAGAAACTGCTTTGAGCCCATCAAGAGAACGTGCATGATACACTAACTTTCCATCAGACACCCCACACCCATCTCTCCCTCGATGTTCTAATATCGAAAGACCACGTTGGACTTGAGAGAACGCTTGTGAATGATGAAAAATACCAAGTATACCGCACATAAAAAGACTATTTCCGACGGGTTTTATAAATTTGACTCGAAAAATAAAAAAAATGGAAAAGGAAAAATATTTAAACTAGATTAAAATGAAAACCCTCTTGCTTTAAAAGAATAAAAATATAGAGGACTTTGATTAACCCCTTTTTTTTGGGGTTCCTCAAAGTACTTCTTAAAGGGGTTTGAAGTAAATTTATATAGTTAATCAAACCCCTCTATAAAAGTCAGATGGAGGTCTAATTCAAAACAGAAAGTGGTTGAGGGTATCTTATATAGGAATCTTATTAACGTTTACAATTGCCACCCAAGTAAGTTGGCTGAAGTTGGTGCTGTTCAAAATGGATTGGAAGAAGTACTGACAGATATAAAACAAGACACCACTGATTTTTTCTATCAATTTAGTCCAAAAGGAGTTACAGGGATGTATCTTTGGCCGAAAGGACATTTTAGTATCCATACCTGGCCAGAACGTGGTATGGCTGCCATGGATGTCGTTGGTTACCCTTACGATGAAAGAATATTAATGAGACGATTACAAAATTATTTTCCTGCAAATTATGTTCCAGTACAAAGTACACGATCGGTAAAAAGAAGAACACCTCGAGTAGGACAAGAAGTATATGGAACATTGCGATTTATTAAAAATATGGATCGTTTAAATCAAGAAAAAAATATTTTAGACTTATTAAAAGACATTTCAACAAGTGCCCGTTTTAAAGTAATTGGGGAAGTCTCACGAAGTAATGAAGAAGTGATAGATGCAGCCGTAATATTGGCAGAATCTCATTTTAGTATCCATTACAACCGTACAAGAAAAGAAATGGCTGTGGATATATTTACCTGTGGAAATGAAGGTGATCCTCATTTGGGATATGAATTTCTAAAACAAGAGATAGGAGCACAAGAATTACAACGTGTTGAAGTACGAAGATAATAAAATAGATATATTTTATTATTACAAACCTGTCTAATTCAAATGAATCTCTAAAATATCTCCATCTTCAAGTTTGTGTGGCAACATCAACCGTTGCCCAGGGAATTTTGTCGACTTTCCCCACACTCTTGCAAATCTAAACTTTGCCACAAAATCTTTATGTAACTTACTGCATACCTCGCCTATAGTCGAATGATTTCGCAGGATCAGCGGAATATTTAAATCTGCATCTTTCCCTGGCTCTTTCATATACACCCGCATAAACGTAAGTTTTTGAAAAATAAGATCTTTCAATTGTTCAATATTATAATTTTCTTCACAAGACACCGCAATATCTGCATGAAGTTCCGCAACCAACTGCTTCAACTTTTCTGGGCTGACTAAATCCGCTTTCGTTAAACACGTAATCGCAGGCACATACTTTTTATTCGCTTCAATAACATCAATAAGTTCATCCATATCAATTGGACTACGAATTAATACATTTGCGCTCGCTATCTTAAATTCCCACATAATTTTCTTAATTGTATCATCAGTTATACGTAAGAGAACAGTTTTGCCAATCTGAATCCCTCCTTTCGTCGTTTTTTTTATGTACACTTCCGGTTTCGTTTTATTTAACCGAATATCCGCCTCCCTCACTTCTTTAAGAATCGCATCATAATGTTCCGGATGCGTCGCATCAACCACGATAAGGACTAAATCAGCATTACGAATAACTGTCAACACCTCCCTTCCTCTTCCGCGACCTGAAGCCGCTCCGCTCACAATCCCTGGCACATCTAAAATCTGAATTTTTGACTGCTTGTATTCCATCACTCCGGGAATAACCGTAAGCGTCGTAAACGCATACGCCGCCACCTCAGATTTTGCTCCGGTAAGTTTATTTAACAACGTCGACTTCCCTGTAGAAGGAAAGCCTAACAGCAGCATCGTCGCGTCACCCGATTTGCGCACTGTATACCCATAATCAGATTTCCCTGTTTTTTGTTGAGAACGAGAAACTTGCTTCTCTTTCAACATCGCTAATTTAGCTTTAACTAACCCAATGTGGCCTTCAGTTGCCTTGTTATACTTTGTTTTTTTGATCTCAGCTTCTAATTCTTTGATCTGAGCATTATAATCAACCATAAAACTAGAAGAAAAGATATGGTTTTTAATGCTTTCTGCCATAATTTACCGTAATTTGCCGTAATTTTTATATACTCAAAGAAATGAAAAGATATAATGGTTGAAACCAGCACAATTCTTGGCATAGCGGAATCGTACATCTATAAAATAATTTTAAGTACCATCATCCTTCTTGTAGGATTCATTTTAGGTATCTTAGCCAAAAAATTCATTTATCGCCTCCTCAAAGAAATCGAACTGAATACTATTTTAAAAGTCATCGGCATTCGCTCCGACCTCGAAAAATGGATCAGTTCAATCATCTCTTATTTGATTTATTTCATCACCATAATCTTTTTTCTCGAACAACTGCAGATTGCCTCAATAGTATTATATCTTATTGCTGGTGGTATCCTCACTCTGCTTATCTTAACATTCATCGTCGGGATCAAAGATATTATTCCTAACTTTGTTGCCTGGATGATTATTCAGAAAAAAAAGCATTTAAAAATAGGTATGGAAATTGAAATTAAAGAGATTGTTGGAGAAATAGAAAAAATTGGTTGTTTAGAAACAGAAATTAGAACAAAACACGATGATGTGTTATATATCCCAAACTCCCTCTTTTTAAAATCAAAATTCAAAATCAAAAGCAATAACAAACAAAATTAATTTTCTCATAAAACAGCGTAATAAAAGGGGATTATTTCTTTTTAAGTTCACTAACCACTTCTTTCTGTATTTTTTCAATATTTTGTGTAATCATCATCTCTTGTTTTTCGAATGTGCTAAACCGCAACTGTAAAACTTCTTTTTTATTTTGCAATTCGTTGTTCAACTTTTCTCTAGAAACAGAAACCATTACCTTACCTAAAATTTTATAAGATGTAGGACTAATTTTAAGCTCCTCAAGCGCTGAGTCTATTTCCATCATCTGCGCTTCCAACATCTGTTTTTGCTGCACAATATTCTGCAAATTCTGCTGAAATAATTGAAGTTGATTAATTGTTGTACTTGCCATAATGAAAATACCCTAATAAAAAGAAAATAAAAATTATCGTGCTTTAATTTTACTTACTGTGCGTCGGTCTTTATACAAAATCTTCCCGCCACAATACGGGCAGCGAATTTTTGTTTTAGTATACTCATCCTCTACACGTTTTCCACAATCGAAACAGACATAATACATAGTGCACCTTTAAGCGGGAGAATAAGCTTTTCCCGTAAATTTTGATAAACATTTTTCACATTGCCAGATTCCCATTGCTAAACGCTTAACGTTAGTTTTGCTGCAATATGGGCATTTATGCTTCGAACGCTGAAGCTTTTCAATGATTGCAAATTTTGCTTTAGGTTTTCTTCCATAGCGCGCACCGAACCGTTTTGTTGACGACATAGTTATGTTCTCCGTAGTAATATACTTAATTAATTATACCTAACCAGCTATATACTTTTATTTAAATATAAATAAGATGGGGCTGCCCGGACATTCATACCAGCGTTCAAAACAAGCTTGCCTCAGACGCTGCAATTCGAACCGGGGTTCAATGGTTTTTTTGTTGTTTTCGGTCATCGCCGTAAAGCTCACCCAAACCATTAGTGATAGTAACCTAAAGATAACTTCCATTATCTTCACCAGGCTACACTACAGCCCCAATACCCTATTTATAAATGTTTTGTTAAAAATAGGCTCTATTTAAAAACGTTTGGGAACCGTTTGTAAAAACACTAAAAAACACTAAAAAATGGATAACGCAATCAAATCTTTTGGAAATTGTGTCAGCACTTGAACCTTCCTCCCATCCCAATACAATGTATCCTCAATTCTGATTCCAAATTTACCTGGAAAATAAACCCCTGGTTCAATTGTAAACGGCACATTTTGCTGCACCATAGCACTTTTAACAAACGACGGCGCTTCATGAACCTCTAAACCAATACCATGCCCTAATGAGTGAATAAACCGCGTAGCCTGTTTGCCTAAAATTTTTCGAGCAACTTTGTCAAGATCAAGTAATGTTACTTTTTCTTTGACTGCCCGAATTGGAGCTTGCTGAGATTGTTGTAATAAACTATAAATTTCCCTCTCAGATGTACTGGGACTTCCTAAATACACCGTCCGCGACATATCAGCACAATAATACTTGTACGACGCCCCAAAATCAAACAATAAAAATCCTTTATGTAGTGGTTCTAATGATGTCACATGATGCGGTGTCGCCGCATTCTTTCCCATCGCCACAATCGTGGGAAATGCAATCTCACCACTTTGTTCACGCATTTTTTTCTCCAAAAATAACGCCACATCCTGCTCTGTGTGTAACCTTCCTTTCCTCAACTCCCCAAGCGTCAACTCAAACGCTCTTGTCGAAATTTCGCACGCTTTCTTGATATACTTTAATTCTTGTAATGTTTTTACCTCTCGCAGCTCTTTCAAACAAGCCGAAATATCCTCAAATTTGGCGCGAGGAAACAACTTTTTCAGCCGCTCAAAGGACGCCAACGTCAAAACCTCTTTATTGATCCCCACAACTTTTGAACGCCTCACCGGCAATGATTTCTCCCAGCCTTTTTTGAGTAGTTTTTTAGTAATATTTTTAAGAGTGGGAAGAGTATCAAGTTGCGTGTGAAACAAAACTGCATTTGTAGAGCTTATAGCAAGGTAACCATATGATATCTTTTGACCAGTAAAGTAAGTAAGATTGATATCAGGATGGACGAGAAACGCCAAATCGATATGGTGCTCTTTGAGGTAGAGCTGGAATTGAGGGAGTTTCATGTAGATAAATGATTTCGTTCGTCTTAATAAATATTACGAGAATTGACTTTACTTAAACATTGGTTTTGGAACAGTGGGAAAAGGTAAGGACGCATCTACAAAGTCAGATATTTCAGTTTTATTTTTTCCTGCTTTACTTAGTTCAATGAGAACTTGGGTCCGTTGCTCTGCGATTTTAGCATATTGTTGTTCATAACTTACCCATTGTGCTTTATACTGGTCTTTTGCCAGACCTATAAGATGTTGAGTGGGAAAAACAGTACCTATTGCCGGACCAATTACATATTTACATAAAGGCCATAGACCTATACCAGTGCCAATTGCTTGCAATCCTGTTCCGAGTACATCATATGTTTCTTTGTCCATTATGAGATTAAAGCAAGGGGAGATTATAAATTATTGTATATTTGTTACGGATTTTAGATATAGAAAAGGGATAATGGTAATATATACTGTTTAACATACTAATTCAAAACCATTATAAACCCTAAAAATATGCCTATCCTATGCAAAAAGTCTTGCTTCCCAACGGATTGACTGTATTATACCGCCATAAACCCGGCAATGCTGTCATCGTAGAAGTCATGATCAAAGTTGGCAGTAACGATGAATTGTCTGATGAAAAAGGCATCGCCCACTTCTTAGAACACTTATTATTCGAAGGAACACTAAAAAGACCAACTAATCGCGAAATTTCAAATGAAATAGAAAAAATAGGTGGTGAATTCAATGCCTATACCACAAATGAACGCACCTGCTTCTATGTCAAAGTCTTAAAAAAACATTTCATCAAAGCTATTGACGTCTTAAGCGATATTCTCCAAAACCCTTTATTTGATCCTGAACATATCAAAAAAGAAAAAAATATAGTTCTAAAAGAAATTGATATGGTCAACGACGAACCACGTTTTTATCAATGGATCCTGCTTCAAAAAACGCTATTCAAACATCATCCGGCCGGCACTCCCACTTATGGGGATAAAAACATCATCACGAGTTTGACTCGCGAAAAAATATTGCAATATTTTGAAAAATATTACCAACCAAGTAATATGATTATTTCCATTGTCGGAGAAATTGATAATTGGAAACACGAAGTAGACAAATGGTTTGTCATGCCTAAGAAAAAGCCTCTCCTCCGAAAAAAACACCCCAATACTTTATTGCACCAAAACATCAGCAACACTGAAAAAAGAAAAGTCGCAAATACATATGTGGTAATAGGATTTAAAACTGTCCCCCAAGGTCACAAAGATTCATATGTATTAGAAGTGCTCAATGGCATTTTAGGGAGAGGCCAAAGCGGAAAAATGTTCACTGAAATCCGCAGTAAACGCGGGCTTGCCTATGACGTCGGCACCCAGCATGTCGCTGAAGTCTCATTTGGCTATTTTGCTGTATATGCAACAGTAGACAAAAAGAACATCACTCTTGTTAAAAATGTAATCTTGGAAGAAATGAAAAAACTAAAATCACTGCGTGAAGAAGATTTAAAAGAAGCAAAAGACTTCATTGAAGGCGACTACTTATTAGACCTCGAAGACGTCCAAAAAATATCAGACCAATTGCTATTCTGGGAACAACTAGGAAAATCAAATATGATGGATAAATATATCTCCCAAATAAAAAAAGTAAAGTTATCCGACATTAAACGAGTAATTGACACCTATTTCAAACATCATGCGATTGTGGTGTTAGAAGGGAAATAAGATGAAAGATAATTCGTGATTGTTCCAATAAAGAAGAAATGTCAAAAAATACGTTAAAAAAAATTATTTCATAAACTTGCGCTCTTTGATTAAGTGTATTATCGTTTTTTCGAAAAAATATGCTTGAGTGATAGCACTTTTTACTTTTACCAACATTAAATTTTTAGTATTGCTTCCTTTCATCTGAGATGCTAACATCCGTGATATTTGGGTGATATCTTCACCATATTGAGAAATTCTGTGACTTATATCTGAAAGATCGTGCTCTACTTTAGGAGCTTCTTTTTCAAAACCTCTATTATGTTGTTGTAATATTTCTTTTACTCTTGGCCAATCTTCTAGTTCGATTGCGTTCGCCATATCTTCTAAAGATTTATGAAACCAAGCCATAATAAGTCACAATTATTAATTGATATTTCTAGTATTTTTAATGAAAACTACGCCACATACGCCTCTTTCGCAATCTTCTCTAATTTCTCTTTCTGCGCTTGAAAATGTGCTAATAAAAGACTAATCTCTTTCGCCACTGCCATCTTCAAATCCAACGGATGTAATTGTTTGGCCGCATACGCAGACTCAATCTCCTCATACGTTTTAAATGTCAAATTCCCGCCCCACTTCTCTGGTCGCTCAATCACAAACGCTTCTTTTCGATCCGTCTTCAGTGGCATAATCACTTGTTTCAAAAACGCCAACACCCCATTATCTTCTACAACTCCTTCCTCACAATGTGCCCCTTTCAATTTATCCTGTACACTTTTAACATCATCTAACAAATCAATTTTGGATTTTGGATCTGACGCTGACATCTTCTTACCTATTAACCCAGGAATAAGTGGTGTCATAATCTCAATTCGCGTTTTATAGCCTACCCGATGTAAATTCTCCCGCGCAAACATCAAAATTTTACGCTGATCAATTCCTCCATATTGCATATCCACCTGTAAATACTCCTCATCAAGCGCCTGCATAAGTGGATAAAGTAACCCGCTCAATTTCGGATTCTCATCAGATTTAACAACTTCAGAACCAGCTTTCTTCGCATCATGAATAGATGTAAACGTCGACAATTTTAACAGATCAAGGGCATACTCTTTACTTAACTGATAGGAAGAACCTTTCACTAATTCAATATTTTTTGTATCTGCTCCAACCGAAGTAAACATCAACGGAATCACCGCACTATAATAAGCATACCTCTTTTCTAATACATCCCACGGACAATTATCTAACGCCCCATGTAAATCTGCAAGTAACACTTTAACTTTAAATCCTGCTTTTAAAAAATCAGCCATCTTAAGCACCCAAACAAAATAGCCAATATGTGGTCTACCCGTAATCGCCGTACCTAAATATACTGCTGGTTGTTTTTTCATCTTCAACAACGTAAGTAATTCATCCTCAGTAACTATTTCTTGTATATTTCGTTTAATCAACGCCAATTTTTGTTCTGCAGTAAGAATTGTTGCCATAAATAGATAAAATAAGTAATGTTTTATAAATATAATGGTGGACAAAATAAAGTGAAGAACTTCCACATTTATACTAAATTGCCATACAAATCGAACATTTTAAGCAATTTAGTATACAAGAAATGAAGTCGTTGCTTCATTTCTGTACAGAAGGCTTAGTGCCTTCTTGTATTTGAAATTCGCAACTATTTGTTCGATTTCTTGCGGATTTCATTATAACACAGTAAAATATATATAGCAACCATATTCTGCACTACGTATGACAAAAGTACTCTTATTTGACTTATGGGGAACATTGATTGAAACCGGTATCCAAAGCCCAACAAAACAAGTACAGCAAACGCTGCGCGTAAATATGCCTTTTTCTTCCTACATCAACGTAATGGAAAAAGCCATGATGACTAAAAAATTTGAAAGCCTGCATGAAGCATTTGTTGCCGTAGCCCAAGAATTAAACATCCATCCGCGACAAGAAATGTTAGAACAATTGATTGGCTTATGGAACAAATCATGGATGCTTGCCCAGCCGTATCAAGATACAGAAGAAATGCTAGCTCAACTCCAAAAAAAATATCGCCTCATCCTCGTTTCCAATACAGATTGTTTTTCCGCACCAAAAGTACTTGAAAAATATAATTTAGCCAAATATTTTGAAAAAATATTTTATTCATATGAACTTGGCCTAATCAAAACAGATGACAATTTTATGCAAACAGTATTAAAACAACTAAAGGTAAACATCAACGACTGTGTCTTTATTGGTGACAGTTTGCAAAGTGATATGGCCGTCGCCCAACGCATAGGCATGAAACACCTCTTAATGGATCGCAGAAACGGCCGCGAATTTCATCCAAAAATAACCTCACTTCGTGAACTGGAAGAACAATTGGAGCAGTTATAATGATTGACATTCTTTTCCTTGGTACTGGTTGTATGCAACCCACAAAAACAAGAAACCATTCCGGTATTTTACTCACCTCAAGCAAAGAAAACATCTTATTTGACTGTGGAGAAGGTACTCAGCGTCAAATGCGCCTTGCCGGTGTAAAACCCGCAAAAATCACCCGTTTATGCATCAGCCACTGGCACGGCGACCACGTTTTTGGTATTCCCGGCCTGCTCAGTTCTATGGGCGCCGATAAATCAGACGCAACCATCCATATTTACGGCCCTCCCGGCACCAAAAAATATCTAGGACACCTACTTCAAGGATTCGCCGCCAAAGACATCATCAAACATACGATACAAGAAGTAAAATCCGGCACATTTTTTGAAAACGACGAATTTATGCTCCAAGCCCAAACCCTAAAACACTCCGTATTATGCGTTGGCTACAGCTACATCGAAAAAGATAAGCGAAAAATAGAACAAACTAAAATTGAAAAATTAAAATTATCAGGACCCATCGTAGGGAAATTACAAAATGGTGAAGACATCACCCTCAATGGTAAAAAAATTAAAGCAGACGACGTTTCATACATAATCAAAGGAAAAAAAATAAGTTATATTGCCGACACGGTCGTCTGTGAAGGCGCACATAAATTAGCAGAAAACGCCGACCTACTCATCTCTGAAGGCACACATTTAGATGACATCAAAGAAAAAACAGAAAAATATATGCATCTAACCGTCAAAGAAGCTGCATTAATTGCCTCTGAAAACAACGCTAAAAAGTTAATTATCACCCATATCAGCCAACGCTATAAAAGCATTGCAGAAATAGTAGAAGAAGCACGAGCGTATTTTGATGAAGCGATAGTCGCTGAAGATTTTATGCGAATACAAGTGTAATACCGATTTCTTTTTAAATCTAAACGTTGGACCTTTTTATTATGAACATTTATGTAGGATCACTAAATCAAATAAAAATAGATGCAGTACGAGAAGTATTTGCATTATATGAACAATTACAAAACCAAAACATTAGAGGCATTGACATATCTTCAAAAGTCCACGCACAGCCAACCTCACTTGAAGAAACAATGTGGGGTGCACGAAACCGAGCACGGGGCGCATTTCAAAAAGAAGGGGTGGGTATCGGACTTGAATCTGGAATATTTGAAGCGCCCGGCTGGGAACGGGAAAAAATGTATATGGACCATACTGTTTGTGTAATCTATGATGGTGAACGTTACTATATTGGTTTTTCTCCTGCCTTTCGTCTGCCTACGCAAATGAATAATTTAATCTTTAAAGAAAAAATGGATTTAGACCAAGCAACGCGGCAAATGGGATTAACAAATGAAGAAAGAGTAGGAAGAACTCAAGGATTAATTGGAATACTAACGCGAGGAATAATGGATCGCAAAGCATACATGAAACCCGCCGTAATTGCCGCACTTGCAAACTGGCAAAACAAAGAATTGTACTAAACATACGCCAACCTAATTTTTAAATACTCTTCATACTTTCTTGACACAATGAACACCAAAGCTAAAGGCTCAAAAGGCGAACGTGAACTAGTCAAAGCATTTAACGAAGCCGGTTGGGTATGTATTCGCACCGCTGGTTCCGGAAGTAGTAAGTACCCTGCCCCTGATATATTAGCCGGAAACGCCATTCGCAGACTCGCCATTGAATGTAAAGTAATAGGTGCAACTAGAAAATATTTTGACCAAGCCGAAATTGACCAACTTCAATTCTTTGCCCGCACATTTGGCGCCGAAAGTTGGATCGCTGTTAGATTCCCAAAAGAGAATTGGTATTTTTTTATGTTAGAAGATTTAGAAAAAACACCAACAAACTGGGCCGTCTCCGTAGAATTAGCAAAACGTAAAGGCTTAACATTTGAAGAAGTGATAGGGAAATAATAGTACTACCTTCGCGGGAATAAAAACGAAAGGTTTAAAAAGAAGCATCCCGCCAACAACACAATAATATCCCATGCGCCTAACACCTAAAAAGATTGAAGAAATTCTCGTATCTATCATTGGAGAAGATGGTAGACCTCTTATTAAAGAACTTCAAAGTAAAAATAATATTTCTGAATTTGACTTAGCCACAAAAACAAAAAAAGATATAAAAGTCATTCGCAAACAATTATATATTCTTTATAACAACAACGTCGTCAGCTTCACCCGAAAAAAAGATAAAATAAAAGGATGGTACATTTATTACTGGACTTTAGTTCCAGAAAGTGTTAAATACAGTTATTTTAAAATGAATCGTGATTTGCTCCTGCATCTGCAAGAGCAACTTGAACAAGAAAACGTTGAACTCTTCTTTGTCTGTAAAACAACGTGCATCCGTATGAATTTTGATCACGCTATGGATTTTGAATTTCGCTGCCCGGAATGTGGTGAATTGGTCCACCAAGATGATCGGAAAAAAAAAGTAGCAGAATTGGAAGAAAAAGTACTCTTTGTCAAACAAGAACTTGCCGCATTGCAAGAAGTGCGCAAAGAAAAACGTAAAAAAGTCAAAGAGAAAAAGAAAGAACGAAAAGTTAAGAAAAAAATTGCATTGAAAGTAAAAAAGAAGCTAATAAAATCTCCCATTCAAAAAAAGATATCAAAAAAAGAGACTAAAAAATCTATCAAAAGTAAGAAAAAATAAATCTAAATTAAATTTGATTAACGTCTTTTTGCCAACTTCTCAATCTTAATTTCTTCTTTGAGAACTTTAGACGTCATTTTTTGAATATTATCTTCCATGGATGCTACCCTTCGTTCTAATAAAATCAAAATACGTAACGAATACACAATCGCCGCAAGTGTCCCCACAATAATCGCTAAAATGAATTTTGTTAATTCTAATTCTGCCATATTAATACACCTCTTTATAACATCCAACAGAGAGGTTATAGTATATAAACATTTCGCCAGTAACATTTATAAAAGAGCTTTAAAAAGAGGTTTTAATGGAAGATTATGAAACCTTGCTCAATAAAGCAGCAGAAGAACTCCCTGAACGTGAAGAAGGAAGTGATCGCTTTGTCATTGCTAAAGTTATTGGTCATATCGAAGGTAATAAAACTGTCATTGTCAACTTAAAAAAGATCGCAAAAGATATCGGTCGTGATGAAAACCATCTATTAAAATACCTCTTGCGTGAACTGGCAACCCCTGGAAAATTCGCCGGTGATCGCGCAATTTTTGGCACAAAAGTACCCGCTATCAACATCAATAAAAAAATAAAAAAATATGTAAGTGAATTTGTCTTTTGTTCTGAATGTGGCAAGCCGGAAACCAAATTAATTGAAGAAAAAGAAATCAACTACTTACGCTGTCTTGCTTGTGGTGTCAAAAAACCCGTAAAAACCATAGTTTAAAATTAGAAACCAAACTTAACTATTACAATACCTCTTTATGTATACCGTTACTCATAAAAAAGGACCGCACGGATTAATCATTGTCGTAACCGACACAGAAATTCTTGGCAAATATTTCCAGGAAGATAATCGCCAACTCGACCTTCGTAGCCAATTCTATCAAGGGGAGGATATGGATGAAGAAAAAACAAAAATAATCATGCATAGTGGCTCCATAATCCATTTCACCGGTAAAAAATCAGTAGCGTTAGGTATCCAACTTGACCTAATTGAAGAAAAGAACGTATTGGTTGTGCAGGATGTACCGCATGCTGAAGTTGTAATAGACTAAGAGATTGTCAAAAAACACCAGCCAATGGAGAAATTATATTCTCTAAAATATTAAGACAGTTGTCTTAACGAAAAATTTATAAAGACAATTGTCTTAATACAAATATGAATGTAGAAAAGCATAAAGAAAGTTTGCAAGAGGTTTATGATGAGATCTCTTTAGCACAGCAGTTGCCTCAGGGTTTGCGACGTCACCAACGTAGGTTGGCACTTATGCTTTCTCTTGGAATGTGCGAACTAATCGAACTATATTTTCATAAATTAGAAGTAATAAAAAGTGGTTCACGGATAAAACATGACTGGTTTCGCCAAGCAAGAATTAAAGAAAAAGTAGAACAGCAAATAATTGCTCCCATCGATTCAATAAAAAATATTGATCGCATTCTAGAATTGGCTGTCGCGATTGAAAAAAATAGAGATGATTTAGCATATGGTTCTCCCCTCAATGATGAAAAAATGCTGCAAGAGAAAATTGTGCAATTCTTTGAAATAAAACAACTGACTGAAGATTCTGATGGACCAAAGTAAAATTCAAGCTTATGCCAGTACGTTTGTAACCTATTTAATTCGCTCGCTTAAAGAAAAAATAAACAAAATTGATGCAATCATTTTATATGGTTCTGTTGCCAAGCAGCAAGCAACGTTGGAAAGCGATGTAGACATATTTATTGATACAAAAGATACAAAATTAATGAGTTACATAGAAACATATGCAGCAGGATTTATGGAAAGTCGAGAAGCGGCATTATATAAAATGGAAGGAATTTCCAACCAAATCAATATAAAAATAGGAAAACTCAGCTTGTGGAAAGATCTTAACCATAGTATTATTAATTCAGGGATCCTATTATGGGGTAAATATCAATCCAACAATATACCAAATAAAACGAACCATTATATCCTTTTTTATTGGAATGTCATTGAAAAAAATAGAGGTGCGTTTCTGAATACATTATATGGATATAGCATGCACAACAAAAAATATAAAGGACTACTCACAAAATTAAACGGCAGTAAAATAGGTAAAAGTAGTATTCTCATCCCTGCCAAAGACCAAGAAAAAATTATTATATTATTTAAAAAATATAAAGTGCACGCTAAACAAAAAGAACTATTTTTGTATGAATGATTAGGTAATAATCTGATCTAACACTTCCTCACCAAGCATTGTTATACTGTACAACTTGTAAATTCTATCTTTAGGGTTAAGACATTTAACTAATTTCTTCTCTTGTAATTCTAACAACGTACGCCGAACATGCGTGCGATATAGTTGACTTTCATGATGAAGTTGGGCTTGTGTTTTCTCACCATTTCCTAATAAGAGAAGGATTGTTTTCCGGTTTTTGGCTCTTTGAATGAAAGTAATAAGGTAGATATCCACCATATAACCAACATAAGACCAAATATATTTAACCAAATGAGACCACAATGTGACCAAAACAAATATAAATAAGAATAATATACTTCTCAAAATACAAAAATAGAGGTGTTGTTATATGAAATATAAATGGATGTTATTAATTGGATTAGTTTCTTTGATGGTGGTTGTGGCTGGGTGTGGGTTGACGCCGGGTGAATCACTGGCAGGGAATGCGCGAGCAACTGGCACAGATAGAACAAAGTTGAAAGCACCCTCAACAGAGACTGTAGTCAGTTTACGTGGGGGGTGTTTTTATGATACAGATTGCGTTTCTGGACAAATATGTCAAGGAGCTATTACAAATATGGCAAATCCCGCTAGTAATAAAAAGGGAAGTTGTAAGCAGAAAGAAGTGGTTATAACATCAACAGTGGATGAAAAAACATATTGTATGCAAGGCTTCGTTAAAAAAGTAAAAGGAACGGGTATGCCCAAACAAGATTGTCCCGATCAATTTAACACTTATTCTTGTGCCGAAGGAATATCTATACCAAAAAATACTTGCCCAGTAGGTTCAAACTTTTATTATTCACAAGATGCTTTGTATTATGAGTGGTTTTGCTGTGTTGCATAATTCAAAACTCTCTTAAATTTGAGCATAGCTTCTGCTGTGCTTTGCCATAGCGTTTCATTCTTTGATATGCCCAAAATTTAATTTTTGCTTCTTGAATTATACCTACTTCTGA
>Ga0209515_10004758_pt1 | contig 18102 bp, 19 predicted proteins | sample Subgroupgradi54m_FD_187454 | JGI IMG/M metagenome (GOLD analysis project Ga0209515, IMG submission 187454) | Subsurface groundwater microbial communities from S. Glens Falls, New York, USA - GMW60B uncontaminated upgradient, 5.4 m (SPAdes)... ...
GCGGGACGGCAGGTAGAGTGTCCGGTGGGGGCAGGATGGGGAGTTGCTGGGGGTCAAAGGGCATGGCAGTGAGCACGGTAGCGGGCGTGACGCAGAAACAAAAAGCGCCACCCGAAGGTAGCGCTTTTTGCATGGACATACAAGAACAGCTTATTCCTGCGCAGCGTCTGCGCCTTTGTTCTTGAGTACCAGTTTTTCCTTGATACGTGCCGACTTGCCGGAGCGGTCGCGCAGGTAGTACAGCTTGGCGCGGCGCACATCGCCACGGCGTTTCACTTCGATCGAGGCGATCAGCGGCGAATACAGTTGGAAGGTACGTTCCACGCCTTCGCCGGAGGAAATCTTGCGCACGATGAAGGAAGAATTCAGGCCACGGTTGCGCCGGGCAATCACGACGCCTTCGTAGGCCTGGGCGCGCTTGCGGGTGCCTTCGACGACGTTGACGTTCACCACCACGGTATCGCCGGGGGCGAAGACGGGGATGGTTTTGCCCAAGCGGGCGATTTCTTCCTGTTCCAGCTGTTGAATCAGATCCATCTTTACACTCCTTAAAGCCATCGTGCACCGAACCTCGTAAGTGTTATCTCGGGCAGAGGATGGAAACAAAACAATCCATTTGTGGATCGCTCACCTAACCAGCACCACTACTTGAGTTGTGCCAAAAACTTTTCGTCTTGCGCACTCAGCTTGCCTGCTGCGCGGGCCTGTGCAATCAAATCGGGCCGCTTGCGCCACGTGTTCAGCAGGGCCTGCTCGCGGCGCCATACGGCGATGTTGGCATGATGGCCGCTCATCAATATCGCCGGTACCGCTTCGTCATGCAACACTTCCGGACGGGTGTAGTGCGGGCAATCCAGCAATCCGCCACCGGCAACATCAGCAAACGAATCCTGCTGCGCCGATTGTTCGTCATTCAATACGCCCGGTAGTTGGCGGATCAACGCATCGAGCAACAGCATCGCGGGTAGTTCGCCACCCGAGGCGACAAAATCGCCGATGCTGATTTCCTCATCCACACAGTTCTTGAGCAAACGCTCATCCACCGCTTCGTAACGCCCGCAGAGCAATACCAAACCGGTATTTGCACTACCTTGTTCCAATTCGCAGACCTTGGTATGCGTCAGCGGCTGACCCTGCGGTGATAGGTAGATCACTCGCGTGGTGGACACGCCGGCCTGCATTTGCCGTTGCCGGGCGGCGGCAATCGCCTGCTCCAGTGGTTCGGCCAGCATCACCATGCCGGGGCCGCCCCCGTAGGGCCGGTCATCGACGGTACGGTAATTGTCGCTGGTGAAATCGCGCGGATTCCACAATTGCAACTGATAAATCTTTTGCTCCAGCGCGCGGCGCGTAATGCCCGCCTGCGTCAGTGCCGTAAACATTTCCGGGAACAGCGTGATCACGTCGAATTGCCGCGTCACTTCACAACTCCCAATCCACCACAATTTTTTTCGCCGCCAGATTCACATCCAGCACATGCCGGGCGACGAAAGGAATCAATTCCTGCTGCGGTTTCACTGGTTTTGCCTTCTTGTCCACCACAGCCGCAGCAGGCGTTTCAATCAGGGGCCGCTCAACCTGCAAAATCGAGTGCGCAGCGTTATCCAGTAATCCCACCACGGTGCCCAGCCTGACGCCCTGGGTATTTTCCACCGTCAGGCCAATCAGATCGACCCAGTAATACTCATCTTTTCCAGCGTCGGGGAAATCCGTGCGCGCCACACCGATTTTGGTATTGCGCAAGGCTTGCGCCTGCTCACGTGTTTCCACTTCCGCCAGTTTCACCACGACACCTGCGCCATGCGGCTTGATGTCGTCTATTTCAGTGCTGCGCCAATGCGCTTCATCAACGGTCAGCCACCAGTGTTCGCTGCCGAGCAGTGCGTCCGCCTGGGCCGAGAAGGGGTGAATATGCAACCATCCCTTCACCCCGTAGGGTTGACCGATTTGACCCACCACGACCAGATCGTCCGGAACGTTGGTGTCCGGCAGATGCAGATTCAATGGATTAAGCGGCTTTCTGGGCAAACTGTTTCACCAGACGGGCCACGGCAGGCGACACTTGCGCGCCGTTTTGCTGCCAGTAGGCGACGCGTTCGGTGGCAATGCGCAGACCTTCCGGACTGTCCGTAGCGACTGGGTTGTAAAAACCCACGCGCTCAATGAAACGGCCATCGCGGCGATTGCGGGAATCGGCAGCAACGATGTTGAAGAATGGGCGCTTTTTACCGCCACCACGAGACAAACGAATTACGACCATGATTTTTCCTTCAAGAATCTTGTAGGTGCCGATATTCAGGCTGACGACAGCGCGGATCGGCACGGATCACTCGGACACCCATTTTTGAACGGATGCCGAAAAGCCCGCCATTCTACTCTGCCGACCGATGACGGGCAAGCCCGACCGGGCGATTTTGTGAAGCGCATAAAATAGGCGCTTTATTTCGAACGGCGGCATCATGATATATCGATCGAAAACGCTGACTGCCTGGCTGGCCTTGCTATTCGGTGGTGTGGGTGCTCACTGGTTCTATTTGGTTGGTGCCCGGAACTGGCGTCCGTGGCTTTATCTGCTGACTTTTCCGGTGTCTTGCTTGGCTGGATTTGCCGAGGCGATGCGTTTCGGCTTGATGGCGGACGCGCAATGGCATACTCGCTATAACCCCGTCTTGCCAGACCCGCCAGCTTCCGGCGGGTTGGTGGTCACCGCCGTAGTGTTCGGACTCGGGTTGGCAGCGATCAGCCTGATGACCTTGCTCGCGTTTCTGATTCAGTGGTTGCTGACCGGGGCAATTGCATAGTCGAAGTTATTGCGGCACGGCACGGCCGGGCCGACGATGGTGCCACAAGGGGTGCTTGACGCCAGGAACGGTTGCGGTGTTTTGACGGGTGAATTTTCGGCAGCCGTTGTGATGTGCGCCGCAGCGGGCGGTGTCTGTGGTTGCGCAGTGTGTTGATGGATTTTCTGGGCAGAGAGGGGGCTCTCCGGGTTTTGGGCTCCCTGGGCTGGCGTTACCTTCTGTTCAGCGGACGCGCTGGAGGCCTGGCCCAACAGGTGGGTGCGTTGGATCTGGGCAGCGGGTGCACGCAATGCGTTCTCCGGGAGGCGGGCGCGGCCGCGCTGTTTTGCGGGTGCACCCCATTTGTTGCTGTGCAGCTTGACCAGCTCGGCGATGGTTGGGAGAGGCTTGTCCAAGGCCGGGTTTTGCGTTTGAGCCTCCAGTGTCAGGCGCAAGGCATCGTCCTTCGATTCAACGCTTTGCGGCACTTCGATATAGGGCACCGGTTCAACAATGACCTTGAACAGAATTGCCAGCCACACCATCAACAATCCCACCAGGGTGATCATGAAGCCGAGCGCGCGTGTCGGGTGCATGCGGTTGAGGATGCGCACGCGTCGCTTGACCCAGGCCCGGGTGGACAGGCTGGGCAGGCAGATGATTTCCAGATAATGTCCGAGCCAGATGATGCAGGCGGCGACGAACGACAGCACCAAGCCAAGCGGGCGCAGTAGCCAGAGGGTGAATGCTGCCTGCGGTCGTGTCACCTGTGACAGGCTGCGAATCGAATTGAGTACGAAAGCGGTCATCAGAAGAACTCCCCATTGAAGGATATGACACTTTCGACGCCATGCAAGATTGTTTGTGCCAACACCGGGGTCCATGCCAAGTGATGTGCGGCGGCCAGCTTGGTGCGTGGCGTTTGCGTAGCCAAGCAAGCGCCGATCCGATCCGGGCTGGTCGGTGCTTCTCGCACACGGTGAATTTTTTGCAGCGGAGCTGTGTAGCTCATCGAGAGTGTCTCCCGCAGTGGGTCCCGCGGCAGACACAGAGAGACGGGCCGGAGAGATTCTCCAGCCCAGTGGGACGTTTGTTTTTACCCTAGCTCTGCAATCAACTGCGGCACGGTTTCAAACAGGTCGGCGACAATCCCGTAATCGGCGACGCCAAAAATCGGCGCATCCGGATCCTTGTTGATTGCCACAATGACCTTCGAATCTTTCATGCCTGCCAGGTGCTGCACTGCGCCGGAAATGGCCACCGCGATATAAAGCTGCGGTGCCACGATCTTGCCGGTTTGACCCACTTGCCAGTCGTTCGGAGCGTACCCCGCATCAACCGCCGCCCGTGAAGCACCCATGGCTGCACCTAGCTTATCGGCCAAAGGTTCGAGTAACTTGAAATTTTCTGCCGAACCCATGCCACGGCCGCCGGAAACCACCACCTTGGCCGCCGTCAATTCCGGGCGATCGAGCTTGGCAATATCCCGGCTGACAAAGGTGGTCAGGCCGGTATCGGCCACGGCGGTGACGTTTTCCACCGGAGCATTGCCGCCGCTGGAAGATGCGGCCGCGTCGAAGGTGGTGGTGCGCACGGTCAGCACTTTGACCGCATCTTGCGACTGTACTGTGGCAATCACGTTACCGGCGTAGATCGGGCGGGTAAAAGTGTCGGGTGAGACGACGCTGAGAATGTCGGAAATCTGCGCCACATCGAGCCTGGCCGCCACGCGCGGCAAGACGTTCTTGCCAAAGCCGGTGCCCGGCGCGACGATGTGGCTAAAGCCCGAAGCGACCGCCAGTACCTGCGCGGCAACGTTTTCTGCCAGTTGCTCGCCCAGTTGCGGCGCATCGGCCAGCAAGACCTTGCTCACGCCGGCCACTTGCGCGACGGCTTGCGCGACGGCAGCGCAGTTGTGCCCGGCCACCAGCACGGTGACGTCGCCACCGGCCTGATGTGCGGCGGTGATGGTGTTGAGCGTACTCGGTTTGAGTGCGTGGTTATCGTGTTCGGCTAGAACGAGAGCTGCCATTTTTTTCTCCTGAATTCCTGATCCGCCTCAAAGCACTTTGGCTTCGTTGCGCAGTTTTTCCACCAGCGTTTTCACGTCCGGCACCTTGATCCCGGCTTTGCGTTGCGGCGGGTCGTTGGCCTTGAGCAACTTCAAGCGCGGGCTCACGTCCACGCCGAGGTCTTCCGGCTTGAGGGTGTCGAGCGGCTTTTTCTTCGCTTTCATGATGTTGGGCAGGGTGGCGTAGCGCGGCTCGTTCAGACGCAGGTCGGTGGTGATCACGGCCGGCAGCTTGACTGACAGGGTTTCCATGCCGCCGTCGATTTCGCGCATCACCGTGGCTTTGCCATCGGCAATTTTCACCTGCGAGGCAAAAGTTGCCTGCGGCAGATTGGCCAGCGCCGCCAGCATCTGGCCGGTCTGGTTGGCATCGTCATCGATCGCCTGCTTGCCGCAGATCACCAGTTGCGGCTGTTCCTTGTCGAACAGCGCCTTGAGCAGCTTGGCCACCGCCAGCGGCTGCAAATCAAGCTCGGCGGGGGTCTCGACCAGAATGCCGCGATCCGCGCCGAGTGCCATCGCCGTGCGCAGCGTTTCCTGGCATTGCGCGACGCCACAGGACACTGCGACGATTTCCGTCACGACGCCAGCTTCTTTCAGGCGCACTGCCTCTTCCACGGCGATTTCATCAAAGGGATTCATCGACATCTTGACGTTGGCCAGCTCAACGCCGCTGTTGTCACTCTTGACGCGTACCTTGACGTTGAAGTCAACCACGCGCTTGACGGGAACGAGCACCTTCATGCTTATCCTTTCTGAACAGGGATGGGGGAATGGGGAGACGAATGGGTGGATTATACGTTCACAAACCGCAAGAACATGCGGGTGTGTTGCATCGCTCGGCAGGCGATGGGCTCAAAGACTGCTGCGGTAGTGCCGGTAGTAATCCAGCACCAGATCGACGTAGTTGCGCGTTTCTTCGTAGGGGGGGATACCGCGATAGCGGTTGACTGCATTGGGGCCGGCGTTATAGGCGGCCAGTGCCATTGACAGGTCGTTATTGAACTGGGCCAGCAGATCGCACAGATAGCGCGTGCCGCCGCGCAGGTTCTGCTGCGGATCGCGGCGATTGGCGACGCCGTATTGTCGCGCCGTTTCGGGCATCAGTTGCATCAAGCCCACCGCCCCCTTGGGTGAAACGGCGGTGGCCCGGTAGCCCGATTCCACGGTGACGACGGCGTGCACCAGTTCCGGCTTGATTTCACAGACGCTGGCCGCAGTCTCGATGAGGGCGGCAAATTCCTGGCGCTTGGCTGCATCGACAAAATACTGTGCCGTGCTGCGATAGCTGCGGGTGAAGTCGTCACGCCGCAGCGGCCTGGAGCGCGGGTTATTGGTGGGAATGTTGGTGTAGACCATGACCCCGTTGTTGTCGCGATAGGTAAAAATTTCAGCGTTCGCGGGTGCGGCCAGGAAGCCGGAAAACAGTATGATCCCACCGCAGCAGAGGGCGGATCGCGCGAACATGCGGGTGGAGGCCGGGCGGGCGCAGAACACAGACATGGGGTGTGGGTCGGTGGATGGAGACGGAAGTATTACAGAAAACGGTGTCAGTCAAAGCGTGAAATAGTGCTGATCCAACGGCTTTTTTGAGCGATTCTTGAGGTCTTGGCTGCCGGCCGGCTTGCGGTGGGCGTGCCTGCCAGAGCCAAGATGGTGCACTGCCATGTTACAATTGCGCGGTTTAACTATTGCCATGCCGTGCGCCTTGCGCAGCCTCTGCGCGCCTCTTCGGGTGTCTTGCGCCACGGCTCTTATTTGTCTTCAGGAGCCTCTATTTTGCTGCCGTTTTCTGCTCACAAGCCGGTTCCTGCCCTGCTTGCGCTGGCCGATGGTACGGTGTTTCGCGGGCGTTCGATTGGCGCAGCCGGTCACAGCATCGGTGAAGTGGTGTTCAATACCGCGCTGACCGGCTATCAGGAAATTCTGACCGACCCCAGCTACAGCCGCCAAATTGTCACGCTGACCTATCCGCACATCGGCAACGTCGGCGTCAACAGCGAAGATGTCGAGTCAACGAAAATCCATGCCGCCGGTCTGGTGATTCGCGATTTGCCGCTGCTCGTTTCCAATTTCCGTCAACAACAAACGCTGTCCGATTATCTGAAAGCGGAAGGCGTGGTCGGCATCGCCGACATCGACACGCGCAAGCTGACGCGCATTCTGCGCGAAAAAGGCGCACAAAACGGTTGTCTGCTGGCGGGCGAAGATGACGAGGCGCGCGCGATTCAACTGGCGCGCAGTTTCCCCGGTTTGGCCGGGATGGATCTGGCGAAAGTGGTCAGCGTCACCGCGCCTTATGTGTGGACGGAAACCGAGTGGGCATTGGGTTCGGGCTACGGCCAGCAGGCCGCGCCGAAATTCCATGTGGTGGCCTTCGACTACGGTGTCAAGCGCAACATCCTGCGCATGCTGGCGCAGCGCGGTTGCAAGGTCACGGTACTGCCCGCGCAAGCGACCGCTGAACAGGCGCTGGCGTTGAAGCCCGACGGGATGTTCTTGTCGAATGGCCCCGGCGATCCGGAGCCGTGCGATTACGCGATCAAGGCGATCAAGACGATTCTCGACACCACACAAATTCCGGTATTCGGCATTTGCCTCGGGCATCAGCTGATGGCGCTGGCCTCCGGCGCAAAAACCCTGAAGATGAAATTCGGTCACCACGGCGCCAACCATCCGGTACAGGATCTGGACAGCAAACAGGTCGCGATCACCAGCCAGAACCACGGTTTTGCGGTGAACCCCGATACCTTGCCCGCCAACCTGCGCGTGACGCATGTGTCGCTGTTCGACAATTCGATTCAGGGTCTGGCGCGCACCGACCGCCCGGCGTTCTGTTTTCAGGGCCACCCCGAAGCGAGCCCCGGCCCGCACGATATTGCGTATCTGTTTGACCGCTTCGTGACCATGATGGAGAGCAAGAATGCCTAAGCGGACAGATATAAAAAGCATTCTGATTATTGGCGCTGGTCCGATCATCATCGGCCAGGCGTGCGAGTTCGATTATTCCGGCGCGCAAGCATGCAAGGCCTTGAAGCAGGAAGGCTACAAGGTCATCCTGGTTAACAGCAATCCGGCCACGATCATGACTGATCCGGAAATGGCCGATGTGACTTATATCGAGCCGATCACCTGGCAGATGGTCGAGAAGATCATCGCCAAGGAAAAACCGGATGCGATTCTGCCGACGATGGGTGGACAGACTGCGCTGAATTGCGCGCTGGATCTGCATCGTCATGGCGTGCTGGAAAAATACAAAGTGGAGCTGATCGGCGCTTCGCCCGAAGCGATTGACAAGGCCGAAGACCGTAGCAAGTTCAAGAATGCAATGACCAAAATTGGTCTTGGCTCCGCACGCTCCGGCATTGCGCACACGATGGAAGAAGCGCAGGCGGTGCAGAAGGAAATCGGTTTCCCGGCCATCATCCGCCCCAGTTTCACGATGGGCGGTACTGGCGGCGGTATCGCCTACAACCAGGAAGAATTCATCGAGATCTGCAAGCGCGGTCTGGATCTGTCGCCGACCAACGAGTTGCTGATTGAAGAATCGCTGCTTGGCTGGAAAGAGTTCGAGATGGAAGTAGTGCGCGATCATAAGGACAATTGCATCATCGTCTGTTCGATCGAGAACCTGGATCCGATGGGTGTGCACACCGGTGATTCGATTACCGTTGCGCCAGCGCAAACGCTGACTGACAAGGAATACCAGATCATGCGTAACGCCTCGATCGCGGTGTTGCGCGAGATCGGTGTGGATACCGGTGGTTCCAACGTGCAATTCTCGGTCAACCCGGAAGATGGACGCATGATCGTGATCGAGATGAACCCGCGCGTGTCGCGTTCCTCGGCACTGGCATCCAAGGCCACGGGCTTTCCAATTGCCAAGATCGCCGCCAAGCTGGCGGTCGGTTACACGCTCGATGAACTCCGCAACGACATCACCGGCGGCGCCACGCCAGCCTCGTTCGAACCGTCGATCGATTACGTCGTCACCAAGATTCCCCGTTTCGCGTTTGAGAAATTTCCCTCTGCCAACAACCGTCTGACGACGCAAATGAAATCGGTCGGTGAGGTGATGGCAATCGGCCGCACCTTCCAGGAAAGTTTTCAGAAAGCCTTGCGCGGGCTGGAAGTCGGCGTCGATGGCATGAATGAAAAAACACAGGATCGTCAGGTGCTGCAAAAGGAACTGGGTGAACCCGGGCCAGAGCGCATCTGGTACGTCGGCGATGCGTTCGCCCAAGGCATGTCGCTGGACGAAGTGCATCAACTGACCAAGATCGACCCGTGGTTTCTGGCGCAGATCGAAGAGATCGTCAAGATCGAATTGGCGCTGGAAAAAACCACGCTCGCTGCACTGGACAAAGACACCCTGTTCGCCTTGAAGCGCAAGGGTTTCTCGGATCGGCGCATGGCCAAATTGCTGAAGGTGACCGAGGCCGAGATGCGTGGCAAACGCCACGCGCTCAACGTGCGCCCGGTCTACAAGCGCGTCGATACCTGCGCGGCGGAATTCGCCACCAACACCGCCTACATGTACTCGACCTATGAAGAAGAGTGCGAAGCGCAGCCGAGCAACAAGAAAAAAATCATGGTGCTGGGCGGCGGGCCGAACCGTATCGGTCAGGGCATCGAATTCGATTATTGCTGCGTCCATGCGGCGCTGGCGCTGCGCGACGATGGTTTTGAAACCATCATGGTCAATTGCAACCCGGAAACCGTGTCCACCGATTACGACACGTCGGACCGTTTGTATTTCGAGCCGGTGACACTGGAAGACGTGCTGGAAATCGTCGCCAAGGAACAGCCCTTTGGCGTGATCGTCCAGTACGGTGGCCAGACCCCGCTGAAACTGGCGAAGGCGCTGGAAGCCAACGGCGTGCCCATCATCGGCACCTCGCCCGAATCAATCGACATCGCCGAAGACCGCGAACGTTTCCAGCAACTGCTGCAGGAATTGAAACTGCTGCAACCGCCCAACCGCACTGCGCGCAACGAAGCCGACGCCCTGCGGCTGGCCGAAGAAATCGGTTATCCGCTGGTGGTGCGCCCGAGCTATGTGCTGGGTGGCCGCGCAATGGAAATCGTGCACGAACAAGCCGATCTCGAACGCTATATGCGCGAAGCGGTCAAGGTGTCGCACGAATCGCCGGTGCTGCTCGACCGCTTCCTCAACGATGCGATCGAAGTCGATATCGACGCGTTGTGCGACGGTGAGCGCGTCTTCATCGGCGGCGTGATGGAACACATTGAGCAGGCGGGCGTGCACTCGGGTGACTCGGCTTGTTCGCTGCCGCCGTATTCGCTCTCGCAAGCGACACAGGACGAGATTCGCCGCCAGACCGCGTTGATGGCCAAGGCCTTGAATGTGTGCGGCTTGATGAACGTGCAGTTTGCGATTCAACAGCGCGATGGCACCGACACTATCTATGTGCTCGAAGTGAATCCGCGCGCCTCGCGCACTGTACCGTTCGTTTCCAAGGCCACCGGCTTGCAGTTGGCAAAAATTGCCGCGCGTTGCATGGCCGGTCAGAGCCTTGATAGTCAAGGCGTCAAAGGCGAAGTGGTGCCGCCGTATTACTCGGTCAAGGAAGCGGTGTTCCCGTTCAACAAATTTCTTGGCGTGGACACGATTCTCGGCCCAGAAATGAAATCGACCGGCGAAGTGATGGGCGTGGGCAAGACGTTTGGCGAAGCCTTCGTCAAGTCCCAACTCGCTGCCAGCACGCGTTTGCCGAGTGCTGGCAAGGTCTTTATCAGCGTCAAGGATGGTGATAAAACCGGCGCAGTCGAAGTGGCGAAAGAGTTGCATGTCATGGGCTTCAGCCTGCTTGCCACGCGTGGCACGGCCAAGACCATCGAAGCGGCGGGCTTGCCGGTGACGAAAGTCAACAAGGTGACAGAAGGCCGCCCGCACGTGGTCGATATGTTGAAGAACGAGGAGATCGCCCTGGTGATCAACACCGTGCAGGAAAAGCGCAATGCGATTGCCGATTCGCGTTCAATCCGCACCACCTCGCTGGCGGCCAAGGTGCCGGTGTTCACGACCATTGCCGGTGCGCGTGCCGCAGTCGTCGGCATGCGCCACCTGAACGAAATGGATGTCTATGACGTGCAGGGTTTGCATCGCCTGCTGTAATCGCTACAATGCAATCACGCTTCGCCCTGAATCGGATTGATTCGGGGCGTTGTTTTTGCAGGGTGAGGAAAAAGATTTTTTTCACCACGGAGGACACGGGGGGCACGGAGAAACCCAAAAACGTTTTGCCTTTCTCCGTGTTCCCCGTGTTCTCTGTGGTTAACTGATTTTTGGTTTTTGGTGAAATATGAGCACAATCCCCCTGACGGTTCGCGGTGCCGAACTGTTGAAAGAAGAATTGCAACGCATGAAATCGGTCGAACGCCCGGCGGTGATCAATGCGATTTCCGAAGCGCGTGCGCAGGGTGACCTGTCCGAGAACGCTGAATACGATGCCGCCAAGGAACGCCAGGGCTTCATCGAAGGCCGCATCATGGAACTGGAAGCCAAGCTTTCCAACGCGCAGGTCATCGACGCGAAAACGCTGGATGCCGACGGCCGCGTGGTGTTCGCCGCCACCGTCGATCTGGAAGATCTGGAATCGGGCGACAAGAAAACCTATCAGGTGGTCGGCGACGACGAAGCTGATATCAAGTTCGGCAAAATCTCGGTCAACTCGCCGATTGCGCGCGCCCTGATCGGTAAATCGGCCGGCGATGTGGTTGAAGTGCAGGCTCCCGGCGGTGTGCGCGAAGTCGAGATTCTCGACGTGCGTTACGTGTGAGAACGCAACGGCTGCCACTGGAAGAATTTCTGCTGATCGTCTGGCTGGGTAGTCTGTGGACGATCGGATTGCTGGTTGCGCCGCTGTTGTTTCAACTGCTGCCCCGGGCGGACGCCGGCCAGGTGGCCGGTGTGTTGTTCCAGATCGGGCAATCCATTGCGGCAGGCTGCGCAGTAATCTTGCTGATCCTGCGTTGGTGGCCGACGCGCTTGCGCTGGTTGCTGGTGACGCTGCTGGTGTTGACGCTGGTGAACCTGGCTGCCGTCATGCCGCATCTGGCGGCTCTGCGCGGCGGTGCTGCGCAAGGGGAAGGGGCCTTCGCGATCTGGCACGGTATTTCCGGCAGCCTGTATCTGTTGCAATGTATCGGCGGGTTGGCGTTGCTGTGGCTGCGACGTTCCGCAGCCAACTCATGAACCGCGCGTTTTCTTCGCTGAAGGTTTTTTGGGCGTGGCCTTGGTGATGCGTTTGGCAACCTTGTCGGCGGCTTTCTTTTTCGGGACGTGGGGCGCATTGCGCGGGGTGCTGCGTTTCGTCACGGCGGGTTTGTTAGATGGCCGCCAGATCACCAGCAATTTGCCGATTTTCTGGATTGGCGCTGCGCCCAGTTGATCGCAGATGTTATCCATCCAGGCGCTGCGTGCCTCGCGGTCGTCGCCCAGCACGCGAATCTTGATCAGTTCATGCGCGGTCAGTGATTGGTCGATTTCCTTCAGCACGCTGGCGGACAGTCCGCCGTCGCCGATCATGACCACGGGTTTGAGTGCGTGGGCTTGCGCACGCAGCGCGCTGCGTTCGAAGGATGTCAGTTCTAGTTGTGCCATGGTGGTATTTCCGTAAATTTTTCAGCATTATCCTCTCTTTATTCCTCTCATTTCATGGCCAAGAACAAATTCAACAAAGCCTGGGTGCATGCCCATCTGAACGATCCCTACGTCAAGCTGGCGCAGCAACAGGGCTATCGCGCGCGCGCGGCGTTCAAACTGAAGGAAATCGACGAACAGGAAAAGCTGATCAAACCGGGCATGACGATTGTCGATCTGGGTTCGACGCCGGGCAGCTGGTCGCAAGTGGCGCGCGAGATTCTGGTCAAAAAGGGTGTCATCAACGGTCACATCATTGCGCTCGACATGCTGCCGATGGACCCGGTCGAGGGTGTGCATTTCATTCTGGGCGACTTCCGCGAAGATGCAGTACTGGAACAGATGGAGCAGACCTTGCAAACGCTGGGCGTGGAAAAGGTGGATCTTGTTTTATCCGATATGGCCCCCAACTTGTCCGGTGTCGAGTCGGCCGATATGGCGCGGATTGCTCATGTGTGCGATATCGCGCGGGATTTTGCCCAGCAGTGGTTGAAACCGGACGGCGCCCTTCTGGTCAAAACCTTTCATGGCAGCGGTTTCAGCCAGATTGTGGAGTCGTTCAAACAGGTGTTTGTCCAGGTCGCGGTCAGGAAACCCAAGGCGTCGCGAGACAAGTCGGCGGAGACCTATTTGCTGGGGAAGCGCTTGAAGCCGCAGAAGTAAGGAATGCTGGCAAAGTGCTCAATAATTGCGTGATCGGGCCGTAGTAACGATTGATCACGACGGATCCCCGTGCCTCCCTGAGAGACAGCCTTGACGCCAGACGTGCCTGGAATTTCAGGATTAGAATGCAGGAAGTCCAAAGGTTAAAAGCAGCTTGGCCGCTATTTAATCTTTGCGTTGTTTTTTGAGAATTAAGTGAAACTAAGTGGGGTCAGCCTCCATTTAATTTGCGCTAGAAGTCCTAGGAGTCCACCTTGAATAATATGTTTTCCAAAGCTGCCATCTGGATGGTGATCGCACTGGTGTTGTTTGCCGTGTTCAAGCAAATCGAAAGCCATCAGAAATCGACCGAGCCGGTCAGCTATTCGCAATTCAAGGAAGAGGCCCGGCAGGGCAAGATTGCCAAGGTTGAGATTCAAGGCCGCACGATTCTGGTACTGGCGCGCGACGGCACCAAATACAGCGTCGCCGGCCCCGGCACGCTGGGCGACATCTGGATGGTGGACGACTTGATGAAGGCCGGCGTGCAGGTCAACGTGAAGCCTGAAGAAGAGCCGTCGATGGTGTTGAACTTCCTGTTCTCCTTTGGCCCGGTGATTCTGCTGATCGGCGTCTGGATTTTCTTCATGCGTCAGATGCAGGGCGGCGGCAAGGGCGGCGCGTTTTCGTTCGGCAAATCGCGCGCCCGCATGCTCGATGAGAACAATAATTCCGTCACCTTTGCCGATGTCGCCGGTTGCGACGAAGCCAAGGAAGAAGTGCAGGAGCTGGTCGATTTCCTTCGCGATCCCTCCAAATTTCAGAAACTCGGCGGCCGGATTCCACGCGGCGTGCTGATGGTCGGCTCGCCCGGTACCGGTAAAACGCTGTTGGCACGGGCGATTGCCGGTGAAGCGAAAGTGCCGTTCTTCTCGATTTCCGGTTCCGACTTTGTCGAAATGTTTGTCGGCGTGGGTGCGGCACGTGTGCGTGACATGTTTGAGAACGCCAAGAAACACGCGCCCTGCATCATCTTCATCGACGAGATTGATGCCGTCGGTCGCCAGCGCGGCGCCGGTCTGGGCGGCGGCAACGACGAACGCGAACAAACGCTCAACCAGATGCTGGTCGAGATGGATGGTTTTGAAACCGGTGTGGGCGTGATCGTGATCGCCGCGACCAACCGTCCTGACGTGCTCGATCCCGCCTTGCTGCGTCCCGGCCGCTTCGACCGCCAGGTGGTGGTGTCGCTGCCGGATATCCGTGGTCGTGAGCAGATTCTCAAGGTCCACATGCGCAAAGTACCGGTCGGCCCGGATGTTGAAGCGAATGTGATTGCGCGCGGCACCCCTGGTTTTTCAGGCGCTGATCTGGCCAATCTGGTCAATGAGGCAGCCTTGTTTGCGGCGCGCCGCAATGGTCGTTTGGTGGAAATGAACGATTTTGAAAAAGCCAAGGACAAAATCATGATGGGCGCCGAGCGCCGCAGCATGGTGATGGACGATGAAGAGAAAAAGAACACCGCCTACCACGAGTCCGGCCACGCGCTGATTGGCAAACTGTTGCCGAAATGCGATCCGGTGCACAAAGTGACCATCATCCCGCGCGGCCGTGCGCTGGGCGTGACGATGTCGCTGCCGGAGCGTGATAAATATTCCTATGACCGCGAATTCATGCTGAACAAAATCGCGATGTTGTTCGGTGGCCGGATCGCGGAAGAAGTGTTCATGCACCAGATGACCACCGGCGCTTCCAACGATTTCGAGCGCGCCACGCAAATGGCGCGCGATATGGTGACGCGTTACGGCATGAGCGATGCGCTCGGTCCGATGGTCTATGCGGAGAACGAAGGCGAGGTGTTTCTCGGCCGCTCAATCACCAAGACCACCAACGTGTCGGAAGCGACGATGCAAAAAGTCGATATCGAAATCCGCCGCATCATTGACGAGCAATACGCACTGGCGCGCAAACTGATCGAAGAACACAGCGACAAGATGCACGCGATGGCCAATGCCTTGCTCGAATGGGAAACCATCGACGCTGAGCAGATTGACGACATCATGGCCGGACGCACGCCGCGTCCGCCCAAAGACTGGAACCCCAAGGCGGCGCCGCCTGACGATAAGGGCACGCCTCCCGGTGTTGCGGCGAGTACAACGACCCGACCTGACCCGGTTTGAATGTTTCCGATGGAATAAAATGCGCCAAGCTGCTGACCAGCTTGGCGTTTTTATTTGTGTGCCCGGCAGGGCGCACTCACTTGAGGGAGCGAAATGTTCCGCTGCGGTAAATTTAAATTCGATCTGCACCGTCCCTTGATCATGGGGGTGGTCAATGTCACGCCGGATTCATTTTCCGATGGCGGACAGTTTTATTCTGCGACGGCTGCGCTTGAGCATGCGCAGCAATTGATCGAGGCGGGTGCGGACATTCTCGATATTGGCGGTGAGTCGAGTCGCCCCGGGGCCGCGTCCGTGACGTTGAAGGAAGAGTTGCAGCGGGTGCTGCCCGTGATTGAAGGTCTGGCGCACACTAATGTGCCGCTGTCGATTGATACCTGCAAGCCCGAAGTGATGTGCGCTGCGCTCGATGCCGGGGCTGCCATGGTCAACGATATCTGGGCCTTGCGTCAGCCGGGTGCGCTGGAAGCGGTGGCTGAACGCGCGTGCGGCATCTGTTTGATGCACATGCAGCGCGATCCGCAGCAGATGCAGCAGGCGCCGCACTATGCCGACGTGGTGCAGGAAGTGCACGATTTTCTGCGCTTGCGGGTGCAGGTGTTGCGCGATCATGGCGTGGCAGGCGAACGCATCGTCATCGACCCCGGTTTTGGTTTTGGCAAGACACTGGAACATAATCTCGCCTTGTTGCAGCAACTGGAACGCTTCACCGATCTGGGTGTACCGGTGCTGGCGGGGTTGTCGCGCAAGTCGATGATCGCCGCGCTGACCGGCAACCAGGCGCCGCAACAGCGACTTGCCGGGAGTCTGGCGGCAGCACTGGCGGCGGTCGCGCGAGGCGCTAAAATCCTGCGGGTGCATGATGTTGCGGCGACGCGGGATGCGCTGGCTGTATGGTGCGCAGCGTCGCATTGACCTTCCCCCGGGCAGGGGAAGGCCAGGATGGGGGTTGAGTGCCTGAATCCATAGTGGCCCATGGGCGCACCCACCCCAACCCTCCCCCTGAGAGGGGGAGGGGGTTAACAAGGAAAGCACAAGGAAAGCAATGAGCAGAAAATATTTCGGTACCGATGGTGTGCGTGGTCGTGTGGGCGAATTCCCCATCACGCCCGACTTTGCCATGCGCCTTGGTTACGCGGCGGGCAAGGTGCTGGTCGCACGGACCGGCAGTGAACACCCGGCGGTCTTGATTGGCAAGGACACGCGCGTTTCCGGCTATATGCTGGAAGCGGCGCTGGAAGCCGGTTTTGCCGCTGCCGGGGTGGATGTGATGCTGGCCGGGCCGATGCCGACGCCTGCCGTCGCGTATCTGACCCGCGCCCTGCGCCTGGCGGCGGGGGTGGTGATCAGCGCCTCGCACAATCCGTTTGAAGATAACGGCATCAAGTTTTTTTCTGCCACGGGTTTCAAACTGCCGGACGAAATCGAATTGCAAATCGAAGCCCAGCTCGAGGCACCGATGGGCTGCGAGCCTTCCGAGCGGCTGGGCAAGGCGCGCCGTATCGACGATGCCGCCGGACGTTATATCGAATTCTGCAAAAGCACTTTCCCTGGCGATCTGGATCTGCGCGGCTTGAAAATCGTGGTCGATAGCGCGCATGGCGCGGCCTATCACATTGCCGGCCACGTCTTCCATGAACTCGGTGCCGATGTCATCAATATCGGCAACCGGCCCAACGGTTTCAATATCAACGAACAATGCGGCGCCACGCATCCTTCCACGCTGGAGCAAGCAGTGCTCGAGCATGGCGCTGATCTCGGTGTTGCGCTGGATGGCGATGCCGACCGCCTGTTGATGGTCGGCGCCAATGGCGTCTGTTACAACGGCGATCAACTGCTCTATGTGATGGCCTGCGAACGCATGCTGCGCAACCATCTGGCCGGTGTAGCGGGAACGTTGATGACCAATCTCGCGCTGGAGAATTTTCTCAAGGCCAATGGCGTCGGGTTTGCCCGCGCCAAGGTCGGCGACCGTTATGTGATGGAGTTGTTGCAGGAAAAAGGCTGGGTGCTGGGCGGTGAAGGTTCCGGTCACATCATTTGTCTGGATCGGCATACGACGGGTGACGGTCTGGTGAGTGCCTTGCAGATTTTGATTGCGATGCGCCGCACCGGAAAATCTCTCGCGGAGCTGACAGCGGGCTTGACCCTGTACCCACAAAAGCTGATCAATGTGCGTATGACCAACGGCTTCGACTGGAAAAACCATACGCCGCTGCAACAGGCGCAAAACGATGCGCAGGCGCAGCTAGGTCAGCGCGGCCGTATTCTGATTCGCGCCAGCGGAACCGAGCCTTTGTTGCGTGTGATGGTGGAAGCCGAAGATGGCGCACAGGCTGAAACGCTGGCACAGCAGATTGCCTCAACTATCGCCTAGAGGCTGCCGCAAGACCGGCTGTTAGGCTCCCTTCTCCCGCAGGCGGGAGAAGGGTTGGGGATGAGGGCGGCGAATATGGGTACCTGTTCTTTGTAGCACGAAGATGGATACGCCCTCACCCCTACCCCTCTCCCGCCCGCGGGCGAGGGGAGGCCGCACAATATTTTCAATAGCCTCTTAAGATGAGGCCGGGCCTACCATCTGTTCCGGCCGCACCCACGCATCAAACTGCTCGGCGCTGACATAGCCGAGCGCCAGCGCCGCTTCGCGCAGGCTGGTGTGCTCCTGGTGCGCTTTCTTCGCAATCGCGGCGGCCTTGTCGTAGCCGATGTGCGGGCTGAGCGCGGTCACCAGCATCAATGAGCGTTGCACCAGTTCGGCAATCC
>Ga0209515_10004759_pt1 | contig 18102 bp, 21 predicted proteins | sample Subgroupgradi54m_FD_187454 | JGI IMG/M metagenome (GOLD analysis project Ga0209515, IMG submission 187454) | Subsurface groundwater microbial communities from S. Glens Falls, New York, USA - GMW60B uncontaminated upgradient, 5.4 m (SPAdes)... ...
TGCCGTTGTGGTACGCAGACTGAATGACCGGCCCAGGAAGCGGCTCGGATTCAAGAGTCCGCGCCAACTCTTTCTGAAGAAGTGAGTTGTGCAATTAGAGTGCTAATTCAGTGTGGCGGACGTCAGAGTACGAGTGTTTTGTCCGTAAAAGTCGATTTGATGTGCACCTTCCCATCGCCCTTCTCGACGCGGCCAATGATGGCTGCATGCGGTGTTGAAGCGACAATGTGTTCGGCAGTCGAAGGCGAAGCAGAAAGGATGAAGCCGACGCCACAGTTGAAGGTGGTGTACATCTGCTGGCCGGAGACGCCACGCGCGTGGAGCTCGTGAAAGATGGGTTGGGGCGCGAGAGCGCGCGGCACCTCGATGAGGGCATCCGCCCCGTGCAAGAGGTCATGGAGCTTGGTGAATGCGCCGCCCGTGATATGCATCATGCCGTGTATATCGTATTTCTTGAGGAGCGCAAGGACGGTCGGCAAATAGATTGCTGTTGGACGAATGAAATCTGTACGCCATTCGCCTTTCTTAAACACCTGTCGCACTTTGGTGAATCCATTTGAATGAAGGCCGTTCGACTTGAGGCCGATGAGCACATCGCCGACGCGGAAGTGGTTAGTGCGCGGCTTCGAGAGAAAGCCGGACATCATGATGCTGATATCGAGCCCATCGGCATTGTCGTGATGCGAGGTCTCGCCACCCACGAGCGCTATCTTGTGCTCCTTACAGAGCGTGGCAAGTGCACGGACGATGGCGAGCGCAGACTTCTCTCCCATATCCGAGGTGGTGATATGGTCAACGGCCGCATACGGCCTCGCTCCTGCCATTGCAAGATCGTTCGCATTCATTGCGAAGGCGTCTATGACTGCGCTCTTGAAGCTTCTTTTCTTCCAGTGATATACGCCTTTTGTCCCAATGCCGTCAGCATGCTGAATCTCGAGACCACTGAACTTCTTCCTGATGATCGGATACACGCCACTTCTCACTGACACATACGGCGTCTTCCAGGTGCTCTCAATCAACCGAAGTAACTCATGCTTATATGGCTTCGCCGGATTGTACATGCCTAGCGGCGCTTCTTCTTGCGAGCAACCGCGGCGGTGAGGAAGGCGGTGAAGAGTGGGTGCGGGGCAAGCGGGCGAGCTTGGAGCTCGGGGTGAAATTGGGTGCCGAGCATGAAGGGGTGCATCTTCTGCGACAGCTCGGCAATCTCCATCAAGACCGAGTCGGGAGAGGTACCGCTGAAGACGAGGCCGGCCGCCTCGAGCCGCTTCACATACTGTGGGTTTATCTCGTAGCGATGGCGGTGGCGCTCCTCGATGAGCTCTTTCTTGTAGGCAGCTCTGGCCATTGTGCCCTTCTTCAGGTAGCAGGGGTAGGCGCCGAGACGCATTGTCCCGCCGTATCGATTCTCAGAAAGGTGCCGCCTCTGTTCAGGCATGACGTCCACCACCGGATCTTTAGCGCCCTTCTTGATTTCGGTGGTGTGAGCGCTCGAGAGGCCGAGCACATGGCGGGCATATTCAACGACCATAAGCTGCATGCCATAGCAGAGGCCGAAGTACGGTATCTTCTTCTCCCGCGCGAATCTGATTGCCTGTATTTTGCCTTCGACGCCGCTCTCGCCGAAGCCGCCCGGGACGATGATGCCGTCAAAGGCGCCTAGCGTCGTGGTCGTCCTAACCCCCTTCTTCTCGAGGTCTTTGGCATTGACCCAGACTATCTTCGCGCGTAGCCCGAGCTTGGCGGCGGAGAACTTGATGGCTTCGATGACCGAGAGATAGGCGTCCGAGAGCATGAAGTCGCCGGTATCGAAATATTTTCCTACGATGGCAATCGTGATGTGCTGGCGCCCGTTGTGAGAAGCCGTGACAAACTTCTTCCATACGCCAAGCGTTGTCGGCTTATCCTTCAATCCGAGGATATCGCACAGTATCTTGCCGAGGCCGTCGCGCTCGAAGTTGAGCGGCACGTCGTAGATGCTCGACACGTCGGGCGCGCTGATAACGCGCTCATGCGGGATATTGCAGAAGATGGCAATCTTCTCTTTCCGTTTCGCGTCGAGCGCCACCGGTGCGCGCGCAAGGATGACGTCGGCTTGGAGCCCGACGGAGTTGAGCGAGCGCGCCGCATACTGCGTGGGTTTGGTCTTCATCTCGCCGATATTCCCGGGGATCGGCACATAGGACACCATCACGATTGCGACATTGCCCGGCTGGCGTAGCTTCAACATGCGGGCCGCCTCGAGGAAAATGATGTTCTGATATTCGCCGATAGTGCCGCCAATCTCGATGAGTGTGACATCGGCTTTTGCTTGGTCGCTTGCTGCTTCGATGCGGCGGATGACTTCGAGCGGGATGTCGGGCACGACTTCGACATTCTTGCCTTTGTACTCAAGGTTGCGTTCGCGCCTAATCACCTCCAGATAGACTCGTCCCGTGGTGATGTAATTTATTTCGGGGAGCGTGATATCAAGGAACCGTTCGTAGTTGCCCATGTCCTGGTCGGTCTCATAGCCGTCCTCGAGTACGAAGACTTCGCCGTGCTCGGTGGGATTCATCGTACCAGCATCGACGTTGATATAGGGATCAATTTTGATTGCCGTGACACGAAATCCTTTTGACTTGAGTATTCGACCAATCGAAGCAGCAGAGACGCCCTTGCCGATGCCGCTCATCACCCCGCCCACGACGAAAATGTATTTGTGTCCCTCCTTGGCCATAGTACCTAGACCTTGAGATATCTGCGGGCGGCGAGTATGGACGCGACCGCGCCAAGCACGATGCTCGAACCCATAAGGATGATGAAGAAGAGTCCAAAATGACTTACGTAGTAGCTGGCCAAATCAAAGCCGCCAAGCCAGATAGATGTCTTAGCACCTGCGTACCACGTGGCCGGCCACAGTAGGAGGAGAACAAGAGCGGCGGCAACGGCGCCCTCCAATATGCCCGCGACGATGAAGGGTCCTTGGATATAGGAGTTGGAAGCGCCCACGAGTCGCATCACCGCAATCTCGTCCCTGGCGGTATAGATGGCGAGTCGAATAGTGGCGAAGGCGATAAGGATAGAGGCGATAGCGAAGATGAGCACGACGGCGAGCCCTATCTCGCGAGTCGCGCGGATGGCGAGCGAGAGACGGTCGATGACATCTTTGTTCTGTGTATAGTTATTACGGTCGATGATAGAAGTGCCACCGGCCGAGAGCGCAGGAGATGCGTCTAGGAAGTTGACGATGCTCTCGTACTCCGAAGGGTCCTTGGCATGCACCCTTAAGGAGGCGTCGAGCGGATTACCACCGACCTCGTCGAGCGCCTGGAGTGTGAGATGGTCGGTCGCATGATACTGACGAAAGGCGACGAGTGCATCCTCGGCACTTGTGTAGGTAACACTCACCACCTGCGGAAGCCCCTCGAGCTTATCTTTGACGGCGAATATGTCGCCCTCGCTTGCTGTAGTAACGAAGTAGAAAGAAACATCAACCTTGTCCCGAATGGAGTTTAAGGTGTAGGAGAGGAGCGCGGAAAGGAAGATGAGCGAGCCGATGATGGCGAGCGTAATCGTCATGATGAGGACAGTCGCGACGGAGACCGCTCCGCCGCGCGCGAAATTCTTCGCGCCACTCGTAAACATCCGTCGAATTATCATCCAGTTGAGTTTCATAGGGTATAGCGGCCTCCGGCATCGTCACGAACTATTTTACCGCGATCCATCGTCACGACCCGCCCTCCGACTGCGTCGACGACGCCGCGGTTGTGCGTGGTGATAAGCACGGTCGTGCCGAGCTCATTTATCTTCTTCAGTATCTCGACGATATCGTAGGTGTTGATTGGGTCGAGCATCCCCGTCGGCTCGTCAGCGACGATAATCTCCGGCTGATTGATGATGGCGCGCCCTATGGCAATTCTCTGCTTCTCGCCGCCCGAGAGTTGGCTCGGGAAGTGGTGGGCCTTGTCTGTCAAGTTCACGAGTTCGAGGATGTAGGGCACGTCCGCCGCTATCTCAGCATCGGTGCGGCCCACTGCCTCCATCGCGAAGGCGATGTTCTCATACGCCGTCTTGTTTGGGATGAGCCGGAAATCCTGGAAGACCATGCCGATCTTGCGCCGGTAGTGGTGCAAGGCCGAGCTCGGCAGATCATTCACGTCTACCGACTCGTAGAAGACAGAGCCGCCCGAGGGTCGCTCCTCTGCCAGGAGGAGCTTCAAGAGAGTTGTCTTGCCCGCGCCCGAGTGCCCAACGATGGAGACGAACTCCTTGGGGGCCACCGAGAGCGTCACATCCGCGACCGCCGGCTCACCTGCCCCGCTGTATTGCTTCGTGACATTGTCGAAATAGATCATTGACCGACTTATTGTACCCCGCCCGCTACACGAAGCGCAAAGGGCATGAAGTAACGCTCGAGATCGGACAATGTGCTCTGATATAGGCTACCACCAAGGACCGCATCAGCGAAGCTCTCTCGGGCGCGGTCGAGCTCGCGGCGACGACGCTTCCACCGCTCGTCCGCTTGAGTCAAGTCAAAGAGTTCGAGCGCGCGCGTCACTGCGCCCCAAAAGGAGCCGGTATCTTTACCCTGCCACTTGGCCGCCCGCCCCACCTCGCTCCCGATATGCCCGAGCTGCTCGGCGAGCGTAAGCGTGAACCATCGCTCTTTCGAAACAGCCATATCAGCTGACGAGCTTGTCCACGACCCTCCGTATGCTTTGTCGCGTCTCTTCATCCCCTACACCGCGTGTCCTGTTGCCGAGAGCTGGCTTCAAGTTGACCATCGAATCGAACTCAATGAAATCATCGCCTGTTTTATCAAGATACAAGTTGATGCCCCACGTCATGTCCCCTCGAGACTGCTCTTTCTCGATCAAGAGCGACTGAATATCTACATGGAGTTCTCCGCCCACTCCCATAATCCCCTGTGCCACGTCCACCACCGCCTTGATGATATCGCCATACTGCACGTCAGCAAGCGCGGCGAGCTCCGCTCGGCTAATGCTATCTTTGACTATCTTTGTCTCCATCATTATCAGTATACCGCCCAGTGGCAGCGTCTATGAATTCATCCAGGTCGCCCGCAAGGACGGCCTCGGGGTCGTGGCTCTCGTGCCCCGTGCGGTGGTCTTTGACCTGTTTGTAAGGGTGGAGGACATAGGAGCGGATTTGGCTGCCCCACTCGTTCGCGGTAGTCGCGGCGATGGAGCGGCCTTTCGCGACCGCCTCGCGCTCGGCCTCTTCTTTTGCAAAAATCTTGGCCTTCAAGAGTTCAATTGCCTTCTCGCGGTTGGCCTGCTGGCTACGCTCACTAGAGACATGGACCGAGAGGCCAGTTGGCATATGGAGCATGCGCACGGCCGTCTCCACCTTATTCACATTCTGCCCCCCTGCCCCGCCGCTTCGAGAGAACGCTATCTCGATGTCAGCCGGATTGAGTTCGACCTTGTCGGTCGCCGCAAGCATTGGGAGTACCTCAACGAGAGCGAAGCTTGTTTGCCGCTTTGAGTTCGCGTTAAAGGGTGAGATACGCACGAGCCGATGGACACCGGCCTCGTGCCTCAAACGGCCATACACGCCTGCTCCAGAAATTTCTAAAAGAAGGTTGCGGTAGCCGCCCTGGCTGTTCTCATTCGCATGAAGCTCTCGTACACGCCAGCCCGAATTGGCGGCATATCCTTCGTACATCCGTCGGAGCATGCGGGCGAAATCCTCGGCGTCGTCCCCGCCCGCCCCCGCGAGGATGGCGAGCGTGGCGTTGCCCCTATCATGCGCGTCGCCTCCTCCGCCCTCTTTGAGCGCTTGATATTCCGTTACGATCTTCTGCGCCGCATCCTTATCTACCCAGAAATCAGGGCGTCCCATCATCGCTTCGAGTTCTCCCACCCTCTTCTGACTCGCCTCATCCATGCAAGCGAGTATAGCAATTTCTAAGCAGAGCCACCTCCGAGAATCGGACTCGGGACCTTCGCGTTACGAGTGCGATGCTCTACCAGCTGAGCTAAGGTGGCGCGGAGAAAATATAACACGGCCACTATTTCTGGGCGAGTTCCGCTTTCCTGATTTCTCTTGCGGCTAACATGCGATTGCTCGGTGCGCGGCTCCCCCTTCCGCTACCGCGATTGAGCCCTGCGTATGTCGGATTGAGGGCATCACAATTTGGACAGATAAGGCGGAGGTTGCTCTCGATATTATTCTGCCAGTTCCCATCGATATGGTCCGCAACAAGTGGCGCAACCCCAGTCTTCGGGTTCACCTTCGACCACTCACACAGACAGCATTTATTCTGATATTTCTCTCGCAAAAACCTTTTTACGGAATCTGATACAAGCCCCATAGAATTTAAGCCTTGCGCTTCTCCGCGCTTCCACTTTTTGATGAAGGTCTGGTACTGATATTCGTGCTGACAAGCATTGCTGCAATAGGTGTAGCCCGATCGCGCGGGCTCTTTACCACAAAGAATACACGACGATCGCGGCTTCCTCGCGTTCATGTGTACACAATACATGATTGCAGACCAATCTGCATCTCTTATTCTGCCCTGGTGTTGATAACTGGGGTTAACACTTCGAGAGCCGGAGGAGAGAATCGGACTCTCGACCTCCATCTTACCAAGATGGCGTTCTGCCACTGAACTACCCCGGCGGAGTGAGCGAGCATAAGAAAAGTAGCATATTTTCTTATGCGAGCGAACGAGCCGAGGTATGCCTACATACCCCGGCGCGTATTGCACTGGCATACTACGGTATATACTAGCGACATGGAAGGGCTCACCAACTACGAGAAAGAAGAGCGGCCGTGGGGCGCCTTCGAGCGCTTCACGCTAAACGAGCAGACGACGGTGAAGATAATCACGGTCAAGCCAGGAGAGGCCTTCAGTCTCCAGACGCATGCGCACCGAGATGAATTCTGGCGTGTCCTCTCGGGCTCGGGGACAATTCGCCTTGGACAAGAGGGGCGAGAGGCGCACGAAGGCGATACTTTTTTTATACTCCGCGGCACGGAACATCGTGCTACAGGTGGGCCCGAAGGCCTCGCCTTCCTCGAAATCGCTTTCGGCGACTTCGATGAGAGCGATATCACTCGCCTTGAAGACAAATACGGACGCGCGCAGCGAGACGTTTAGTACAGAAGAACACCGAGCACGATGGCGGCGTCGAGAATCATAAGGAAGATGTTCGCCACCATGATGAGCTTATCGTGATGGAGGTATCCATAGACGGCCCAGAGCGTGTTGAAGACCGAGAGCATGAGCCACGTGGCGAGCGACACGCCAGTGGTTGAGTGATCTATGTAGATGGCGGCGACCTGTGGCAGGAGCGCCGCTGGCTGTAGGAGGCCGACGGCATACATGAAATAGTCGAAGATGCGTCGCCCGAGACGAGAGGATGGGAAAGGCTCGAGATTCCTCGCGACGCGTTTGCGCGCGTGGATATGCCGCATACCAAGGTTCATACTGACTTAGTATACTGGGCGCTGTGTCAGTCTAGGGATTGTGCTGGGTATAGCGCTCTAAATGCAATTGGCGCTCTGCCTCTTTGATGTCATCCGGATATCCGACGGGAATCCACATGCTCTGTGTGACAACACGCACCGGGACATCGTGCGCGAGTGCGGCTACTTGCGAGGTGAGGTAGTGTTCGCCATTCTCGTGGCGGGGCGCCGGGTAGGAGAAGACTCGTTCATCGAGTACCATCGCGCCGGTCGAGACGAGGTTCGACTTCGGTATATCGGGCTTCTCCTCGAACGACTGGAGAAGGCTTTCGGTGCTCACCTCGATGACACCAAACTTTTGCGGCTCGACGTGATGCGCCGCCAGGATGGCTAGTGGGTAGTTACAGGCCTGTGCGAGTGCCGGGGCGCCGTGGATATCGTCGGCACACATGAGCAGGAAACGGCCGGAGAGGAGTGGGCGGGCCGCCGCGAGGGCGGCGGCCGTCCCCTCTTGCCTCTCTTGCTCAACGTAGCGGATGTGGCGATTGTCGTGTCGAGAGCCCAGGTGCTTGCGAATCATTGCGCCCCTGTACCCTACGACGATAATGATTTCGTCGATAGCACGTGGGAGCGCGCCGATGACGTGTTCGATGAGCGGCTTGCCAGCGACTTCGATGAGTGGCTTTGGACGCGTCTCGGTCAGAGGACGCATACGCCTTCCCTCTCCTGCGGCGAGGATGACAGCTTGCATGCACCTGTGACAACCGCGTAGAGAACGGCGGGGTAGCAAAACGGGCGCCCGCTCTAGGCGCCCGTTGTCTTTCAGAAATTCATCCGGAACTCGGTCCCCCACTCCTCGAAGCCGAGGCGCTTGTACCAGGCATGGACAGCGTCTCTGGTCCCGTCATCGCGAGAAGTCGCAATGAGCTTGTAGCAACCTTCAGCTCTGGCGCGATCGATGACTACGCCGACGAGCTCGCCGCCGATACCTTCGGAACGGTACTTCTCGTCGACCCATACGTCTTCGAGCAGGCCGAATGGTTCCGTGTGCAGGTCGTTGTGGAGCAGATACAGCCAGGCTCGCCCGACTTCCTGCTCGTCGCGGAAGGCGGCCAACCGCACGCCATGCGTCTTGACTACACGTGCTTCCATGTATTTTGCCATTCGAGCTCTCCTTGTGCAGACTCCTCGCATGATAACCCATCCATCGGGTATCTACGGTGCGCGCCCTCGTGGACGCTATTGGAACCAGGATTCGTGAGCATCGGGGGCATATATTTATTCCAAACCTCCCGATTGTTCATGTCTAAAAAGGAAGAAGCCGCGGGCATTGCCGCGGCTTCGGTACTGTAATGAATGTGCTGTGTACTGTGTTCAGCGGTGCCGATCAGGCGCCGGCGATCTGCCCGACGATCATCACCTGATCGCCGACGTTGAGGACCGTGTCCTGGTCGGGGCATGGATTGCCGTTCAAGCGGATCTCGTTGCGGTCCCGGACCCGAAGGCCGGAGGCAGCGATCGCTTGCTTGACGGTCATGCCCTCGACGAAATCGACGTCGCGCACGGCACCGGTCTGAACGACGGTAACCTTGGGTGCTGTCTCGGTCATGTCAATGCTCCTCGTGTTGTGGTCATGAGAGGCCGAAGCATCATGACTTGCTCGAAGTGAGGGATTTCGGTGTATTCGGGATCCCCCACGATGTCCCGCCGATACCACTGTAGGAACCGGTGCACGGCCAAACAGGCTGTGATCCCTGCAGTTGCTCCGACGGTCGTTCGGGCGCCACAGGCGCTCTCGACCGTCACGTCGTCGTCAACGAGCGTCTTTTGCCAGGCCAATACCTCTGCCCGGGAACGAGGATTGAATCCGTAGACTCGCACCTCTTCGACACCCATCCGCACCTCAATCACTACCTTGGTGGTGAATTTGAGATGTAGACAGTCTCGGAATATGGCCCTTCGCGCCGCCATGGTATCGACGGCAAGGAAGACCACGTCCCCCAGAATCTGGGGTTGCTCGATACGCGCGTAGTGCACCGTGGGCGAAAGACCGGTTGCCGCCGAGATTGCCTCGGTAAGCGCCTCGACCTTGGGCCGTCCGATGTCTGCGAGCGCATAGAGCTGGTTCGCGATGTTGTGGCCCTCAACGACGTCCCCATCCCACAAGTGGAGATTGGAGACGCCGAGTTTGCCCACTTCCATCGCAATCCTGGAGCCAACTGCTCCGCAGCCTACCACATCGACCCGCGCATTGTCAAACCGCTCGGGATCGAAGATCAGGAGATGCCGAACGGGGTCGGCGCGTGTCGGAAGAGTCCCAATCATAGCTCTCCTCCTTGTGAAGAACCATTGGCCCCCTCTTTCTCTTCCGAGAAGCCGGTGAAGCGAGCCTTCAGCCGGTCGTATGCCTCGGTTGTGACAACTCCGAGCGCGAGCCAGCCATCGAGCATCGGAAGGTCGTAGGCATCAAGCCCCCGACCCCAGGTGCCGAAGTTGGCCATCGACATGATCTGGCGCTTTACTTTGCGCTCGATCTCGCCCTTGGCCCACTCAAGGTAGGCCTCGGGCTCCGGCTTCTCCACCTCGAGCGGGGCGTGGTGCAATACCATGTCCCGATCAAGCAAGTAGAGGCTCACGAAGAGGTCGCCGCGCTTGTTGGCGATGACACGAATGAAGTGGTCATGGCCCTGGTCGCGCCTTTCCTCGACGTACTCCTCGGCCTGGTCTTCATCGACGCGACTGGCGAACACGCCCATGTAAACATGGCTGTGCCCCCAGCACCCGAGACGATTGATTGCATCGTGTCTGCGCTCGCGCAGGAGCACATCGAGAAGTCCTGCCTTGCCGTCCTCGGTAATCGTAGTCGAGGCCGGAGTGCATCGCTGGGCGGGAACGAAAACATCGTCGATGACGAAATTCCCGTCCGACGTCTTCGAGACGGTGGACAACCAGCCAATCTCGATGTCGCACTCCTGCACCAGGGCCCACATCTTACCGTGGGCCTCTGGGGCAAGGTAAACGCGTGGCCACTGCTTGTCGCCAAGCATTTCGACCGTCATGCCGGCCCCGAGAGGCCGCACGAAGCGATCGGCAGGAGTGTTAATCCTGTTGTCGGGCCAGCCGAAGCCGTTCCATCCATGCCGATACGGCACGCTAGGAATCAGCCGTCGGCTCACTCTCCGTGGCTCAAAGACGGGGGTAGTGTCGTTAGGCGTCTCGCTCATGACTCAATTCCTCCTCTGCTATAGCGGTATATGCCGCAACGCTTACCTCTTCACTATAGGGAACAGACGTATGTGGTTCCCCCAGACGTCGTTCGGATCTGGCGACTGGAGAAAGGCGATGGCAAGTGTGAACGCCGCCTCGGCCTCGTAGTGAGCCAGATAGCCCGCCATCTCGTCTTTGATGTTGCCGAGACACGGATAGCCCTTATCGTTCAAGTGCGGGCCATGACAGCCCCTCGGTTGCCGATCGAGATTTTGGAACCGTATCTCGCCAGTCTCGAAGTCGAGGCTAATCTCGTAGCGCCCGAGCAAGTGGGTTCGCCGCGTCTCTCGGTCGACGCTTGTGATCTCTTTCGTCCGGCCATAGAGGCGCGGTATCGAGCCACCCGCATTCTTGAAGTAGACACGTTCGATGGGTTCGAGGCCGCCATGTTGGAGTCTCGAGATCTCTTCCTCAAAGCGCTTACCGACCTCCTCCGGGTCGATGGCTGAATTCTCGAGGCCGAATAACTCGCGTTCGGCAGCGAAGAGTGCACTGCGAGTTCGTTCGATCTTCATCCGCGCCACAGCAATAAGGTCCTTTTGACGCTCACTGCGGCCCGGGATGCTGCGCTCAATGAGCCTACGGAAGATCTGTTGTTGTCGTTTAGTGGCTTCTTCGCGGGCTTGCGCAATGCGAGCTTCGAAGCCGGCGGGATCGACGAGAATCGTGGCTACCTCGGTAAGGAGGCGAGCCATGATCTTCAACTCCGCATCCGTACCATTGTGGACCAGGTCGTGATGGATGTAGAGCGCGTTCGGCAAAAGCTCCGCGACAACCCAGTCGCCATCCCGTATGGGGATGCCCACTAGTGCTGTTTCGCTCGGCTGGTAACCGTCGTCGTGGCAGTCGACGCCGTAGCCCCAGATGGACCGCGGCGGACGATGGTTGCGTTGATTCCCCGCATCCGGTGTCGACCAGACATAGATCTGGAAGGCGCCTCGCTCGGCATACTCATGCGCGTGACCGTGCGGAACGTCGAGGATGATTTTCTTGCCGAGGACGGGAGTGAGGATTCTGGTAACGACATATGAGACCCGTCGCCAGCTTCCTGAATTGTCGCTACTCCACTGACCGACTTCGAACTGCTGTTCGAGCAAGCCGGATTTGCTGCGGAGTTGCTTTGCAACGGAGGACGGCAACGTTGGCTTTTGCGCGAAGTGCACCCACTCTACATGCGGTGTGTTGCTCCCATAGCGTTTGATTATCACGAGCCCACTCTGGTCGAGAAACGATACGAGATCGGTCTCTCCGAATGCGATTACGTCCTGATCCTCGAACTTCGCGTAGCTCGAAGGAGCAGTATCGATGAGTTTGCTGATTTGGTCCGCATCCATTAACCTACCGAGCCATTCGACGGTGGTCACGAATCTATGCGTACTGGCGTCGAATGGATGTGGTCTCCTGCGGGGCCGCGCTTCCCAAGCCGGGGCGGCCTCCGCAACAGGTGGCGCAGGTGGTAATGCTGGCTTGCGCCAGAACCTCAGATTCCAGTTCATGATGCACCTCGTTGGTGATATCGAAGGGCAAAGTCCTCGCTGAGCGAGGACTTCTGGCATTGAATATAATACGTACTATAGAATGTGTCAATCTGCGCGAGAGACGGGACTTGAACCCGCAACCTCCGCCGTGACAGGGCGGCGCTCTAACCAAATTGAGCTACTCCCGCATTTGTCCCTAAGGACAAGGGTCATCCTACCAAATTCTGCCTGAAATGTCGTGCATGACTGTTGTGGTGCCGGTGGCAGGGAACGATCCTGCGACCTCCGCTTTATGAGTGCGACGCTCTAACCAACTGAGCTACACCGGCTTGCCCCGCCAAAGCTTTATGCGAAGGCGGGCGTACGCTGACAATACTATGCCTGTATCGGCAATTCAACGATGAAGGTCGAGCCCCGGCCAGGCCCCTCACTCTCAACGCGGATAGTGCCGCCGTGGGCCTCGATGATATTTTTGGCAATGAAGAGGCCGTAGCCGGTCGAGTGGACGTTCACTTTCTGTGATTCCTTGCCGTGACCACCCTCGGTGAAGAGGCGCGCTCTGTCCTCCTCGCTAATGCCGATGCCCGAGTCCTTCACGGCAAAGATATACTTCCCTGTCTCTTTCTTGAGGGAGACAGCAATGGAGCCGGATGGTGTGTAGCTGATAGCATTGTCGATGAGATTACGGAACACATGCTCGGCGATCTGCACCCTGTCTCCAGTACATTCATACGTCTGCGACTCATCTGCTGAAAATGTGAGGGCGAGACCCTTCCCCGCCGCCGCCTTCGCCTTCTCCACGGCCTCCTCTGCTACCGCGCGCAAATCAAACGGCGTCATCTCATATGCGATTGTGCCCTTCTTCTGGTTCGCGGCCTTGAGGATATCGCTTACGGAGGTCACACCATCGCGGGTCTCCTTGAGCGCTTCCGCAACAAATGGCTTGAGTCCGTCGGGGAGCGCGCCGAAATCACCATCGCCAAGTGCCGCGAAAGCGCCTTCGGCCTTGGTGAGGAAGCCCTTGACCTCGTGACCGATGAAATGGAGGAGGTCTTCTTGGCGTGTGTTCGTCTCCGAGAGCTCTTCGGTCAACTGCTGGAGACTCAAAGTATCGCGAACGATTTTGATGCTACCCAAGAGGACAATGGCGAAGGCCGTTACGTTAATGATAATGGCACTCATGCTCGTGGAGTAGACGATGTTCACGAAGCTGAAGACGGTTACCATGAAGCCGAGGACGGCAGTAGCCACCACTTTGAGATTGAAGAGGTGGTGACGATAGATTGAATACGAGATGAGCCCAATGAAGGGAAGAATAAAGATCGCTGCCAGCGGAATGAAGCTTAATTGGTTGAAGACGACCGGGAGCACGACATTAAAGAGGAGGATGAGGCATGCGGTAAGGACCATCCCTAAGAGCACCGACGTGAGCTGGCGACGCCCTTCTGCGTGCGCGGCGATGGTCTTGCGCAACAAGACAAACACGCCGAGTATAAGGAGACCGAAGGCGACTATGGAGAAGAGTGCGATGCCCGGCCCACGCTCCGGATTGGTCACTTCTCCAGCCGGGGCAAGCATCGAGATACCGGAAAAAACGAATGGCGTAAGCGTCAAGATGGCCGTAGACGCGACTATCGGCACGAGCACGAACACGTACCACCGAGGGAAGCGCAGAGTGTCCTTCGGGAATACATACGCAAGTTGAAAGAACAGGAGCGCATGCCATGTCGACAGGAAGAGATGGGCTCGGAGCGCCCACAGTGTTGTAGGGATTGTCGTAAAGCGATACTCGAGATAGTTAGAAACTCCCCAGATGGCTGTGAGAAGAGCGAAATAGAAGAATGTCCGGTTCGTGACGCTTTTCGGATTATTGAAGAAGATGATACTGCCGAGGAGGAGGATGCCGGCTATGGCCACGCCGACGAATAGGAGGTCAAAATTAATATCAACGAGCGACGTGATGGTCATTGCTACAGGATATCAGGAAATTGTAACTGCTTGGTCAAGAGGAAATCGTATCGCGCGAGCCGTGGGTGGATCGCTCTTCCCAATACGGAACATGAACGCGAGATGCCCGCTTGTGATGCCGGCAAGCGCGGCCGCTCTCGCGTAGGCATGCTCGATGCGAGCGCGCTCGGGGGGCGAGAACGCATCTCCTTCCCCGTGCGCTAACTTCAACTTGAAGAAAAGTATGCCCGTCAATGGCTGAAACGAGAAGCCGAGGGTAACGGCAGTGAGCCAGAGTCGTTCAGTCGCCCGCCCGGCATTGATGAAATCGATGGGCCTGGTGGCGTTGATTCGTACGACTCCGATAGCGGCGGCGGCGGCATTTGTCGCCGCATTTTGCCTCGCAACGAAGCGGTTGAAGCCAAGCATGGCCAGGAGGCGCATGACGCTCCAGTGCCGGAAGATCTTAAAGAGCAGTTGAGCTGGTGGGGGTAGCTCGAGCGTCTTGATATAGAAGCCGACTTTGCGTGCATCATCCTGCTCTTTTGTCCAGCTCACATGGCTGAAGAAGAACTGGTGGAGTGCTCTATTCGCAAGCATGATTTCTTCATTTGTGGAGCCGACCCTGGCGAGCGTCTTGATGCCAGACCTCTCTTCGACAAGGGTGGCGGTAGCGTCCTCTCCCGCGGCCGCCATGAGCATATCGCGTTCCCGGACCGTAAGCGGCTCTGTGCGATATGCCTTGCGATTGGTACCGCGCTTCATGATGGCGCTCGCGAGCGGATGAGGCACGGTTGAAGGGTCGGGAGTGAGCGTTATTGTCGCGACATGCCATGGGTCATGTATGTCCGGCAACAGCGCGATATCGGCCCGCATTCGCTCGACGCTCGCCGCAAGGACAATGTTCTCGACGGCGGCACCGCATGCCAGATACGAGGCACGCTGTCCCCAACCGTAGGCCGATGAATCGCGCTCGGGCATCAGATGCACGGAAACCGTAGTGCCGTGAACGCGGAAATGCCATGGCTGACAGTTCTCCCCCGAAGGAGCGCTGTTGCCTGCCATGAGCACTCGCTCGACCTCTGGACTCATGCGGCGATTACAGGCCGAAGGCGCGCGCGAATGCCGTGGCCGCGGCCGCGCGGTGCGCGACGGCTTCCGGGCTGCCATACGCCGGAACAAGCTTCTCATCGAGCGAGATGAGTGCGCGGTCGTTCATGAGGGGCTCGCCGGTGAGAATCTTCCGGGCACAGTAAGCCACCGCCGCGCCGTTTATCATCGCGGCGATGCCGAGCTGGGGCCACGAGACCACGGTCTTCCCCATCTCCTTCAAGGATTCCTGCATGCGCTCGGTTACCGTCTCGGGCCCTACCCACTTCGTGATGGTTTTGCCGATGCCGAACTTGTCGAGCCCGCTAAGCGATGCATAGCTCACTTCCCCCATGCGGCCATGGAAGAATTCCGGCTGTGGGTCCTGGTCGTAGCGCTCGACATCTACTACCGCGTTGTCGCCGTTGTCGGCCGCCATCGCCACGGCTATGCGACGTTTCTTGGCCTGTTCGCGAATGAGGTATTTGAGCGCAAGATTGTCTATCTCATCGATGACGATATCAAGCCCATCAAAGAAACGTCCGATGTTCTCGGGGGTAAGGCCGTCGGGAAAGAGTTCTAGTTCGGCATACGGATTAATCTCGTAGATAGTGCGCGCTGCCATCTCCACCTTGAACATACCGAGACGGTCGGCGCCGGCCATGATGCGGTTGGTATTCGTGAGCGCGAGCCGATCCATATCGGCGAGCTTCATCTTCTTGCCGCCTCCAGAAAGCGCTATGGCGAATGCGACCGAGGAGCCCACCGAGAGGCCGGCAATGCCGATAGTCGCCTCGTAAAACTTTTTCTGCTCGTCGGGCCGGATAAGATTCTGATTGCGCGCCGTGCGCACGAGGATGTACTCCTCCTCGGGCAGAATATGGGTAGCTAGATATCGCCAGGGGAAGTATGCCCAGCGGCCGTCGTGCGAGAGCGGTCCAGCCGAAGAAAGCGATGTCCAGTGCTCCTGGAACGCCTCTTCGAAGCCGGGCGCATACACCTTCGGGGGGTTGCGGATGCCGAAGAGCTCGCGCTGTTGTTCTTCATAATCGTCCGAGACTTGTTTGACCGCGCCCGAGTCAATGAGTATCTGGAAGCGCTCGCGGTCATCTTCATGCGAGAGGTCAAAGAGTGTCGGTATCGAAGCAGCGCTTCCTCCTTTTAGGAGAGCGAGTGCATCCTCGAGCTGAACCATCTTTCTAGTATATCACGAGAGCCGCTACTCCCCCGTGTCGCGAATGACCCATTTCTGCTTGATGCCGGGTGGAAAATACTTCGAATGCTCGTGGGGCCAGAATACGAGACGCGGGACGACCTTGTCGCGTATGGAGCTCGCGAGATACCGATATTCGTCGCTTGAAGCCGTAAGGCTCTTCATAATATTCTCGACAAGAGCATTATGCAGGAGCTCGGCATCCTTCTCTTGTACATCCTGCTGGAGCTCGAGATTAATCTCAAGGTATTCGTTGTGGCTTGCATCGTGCTCGGTGGACATGGTGAAGCGTCCAGTGATGGCGCGCTCGAATTCCGGTTGCAGGAGGCCAATTTTCACATGTTCCGGATATATGATGGCGCCATAGAGTTTGGTCGAGAGGTCGGCGCGCTCATAGAGGTAGACGAAGGGGAGCTCCGTGACCGTATCCTTGATGCCCGCCTGTGCGATCTGTTCAGCTAGGTCGATATCGGCCTGCGCGCACCAGCGTACCGCATCCTCGTATGAGAAGACGCCTCCGTTATCGCCGATATCATAACGAATGAGGGGTAGGGTGCTGCCGCCAGTCGCGAGGATGCGCCCCTCGTCGTCTGCCTCAAATGCGGTGAGATCGGGGATGAATTGCGCCAGCGTTGGGAGGCGATGTGCCTGGCTAAAGAGTTTCTGGTAGAGCGCGCTATGCCCCACGGCGAGGCGCCGCAGAAGTATGGAAAGAGGGGTCTCCGTCGCCATCGTGCCGAGCTCGGCACTGCCATAGATATTCATGATACTGCGATATGGGTCCTGCATGCCGGTAGCACGCATGAGGTATTCGCGAAAGTCCTCGGAAAACGCCTCGGCGGCGCAGACGATGCGGAGATCCCAACGCTTCCACTCGATGCTGTGCCGAGAACCTTCGTCTATCAGGTCTTTGATGAATGGCGGATACCCGACGAGGATGAGTTGGTCGTACGATGGCGCGATGCGCCGGAGCGTTTCGAAAATTTCTTTCTTGGAGACGCCTGGCGTTATGAGGGTCAAAGGCCAGTTCTTTATGCGATGGAAGGCTTCGTAGGTGAGCATGCCGCCAATCCACACGCCCATGCCGAAACCAATCACGACCAGCGTCGGCTTGGTGGGCGCGAGGCCTGTGCGCTCGAGGAAAAGCCGATGGAAAAACATTGACGCATCGTGTACCTCGTCCGTACGAGGGATATAGAACGGCTCGCCGGTCGACCCGGAAGTGGCGGTCAGCACAAGCGACTCGCTCGCGAGCGCGTGCATCGTACAGAGATTGTCCCAGGGATAGGCACGCAGATAGTTTGATTTCGAGATGGGTGGGATGCACGCGATATCCTTGACGCCGTGAATGGTCGCAGGATCGACTCCCTTGTGCTCAAGAAACATAGAGTAGGCCGGCACACTCTTGGCGGCCTCCTCGAAGCGCTTCAGGATGGCGGCGGCCGACGCACGCATCCACGCCGCAGAGTCGAGCGTCTCGACACGTTTAGTCATCCAGCTCAATACTGTGGGCGTGAATGGGGGGATAGCGTCTTGGTCTTTTTGCATGTGCGTGCAGTATACCCCACCAAAATTATGTGCTTAAGGCGAAGGCGGCGCCTTTGAAGTCGACCGGCTTGCCATGAGATTGCTTGAGGGCCTTCTCGTGATTCATATCGGCTGGGACATAGGAGAGTGGGATGCCGAGCTTTT
>Ga0209515_10004762_pt1 | contig 18087 bp, 13 predicted proteins | sample Subgroupgradi54m_FD_187454 | JGI IMG/M metagenome (GOLD analysis project Ga0209515, IMG submission 187454) | Subsurface groundwater microbial communities from S. Glens Falls, New York, USA - GMW60B uncontaminated upgradient, 5.4 m (SPAdes)... ...
CAAAGGAATAGTCTTCGTGGTCGTCGAGCGCCAGCCCTGTATCGAGCATGACGACCGGCGTCCGCTCGGCGATGCCGAGGACGATCGCTTGCAGCGCGCGGCGGACCGGTTCGGTCGGCGGAAGCGACGCCGCCGTGTAGAACTTCACCGCCACGAATGCCTTCGGGAGCGGCGGCAGCGCGACCTCGGGCGACGAGATGAGCCGGTACCTGGTTCGCTTCTCCAGAAATGACGGCGGCCGGTGGCCCAGCCAGAACTGGTGAAACAGCTGATACATCAGCGACGGATGCAGCACGTTCGCCCGGCGTGCGCCGATCCTCCGCTCGACGTCGGCCACGATCCCGCGATCCATCGGCGACACGCCAAACTGTTTGAGCGTGCCGCGATCCCCGGCGCTGCGCTGCGCGTTGCGCGCGGCGTAATCGTCCGGCGACATCAGGTCGAACAGCTCCACCGCGTTCGTGGTGATGTCCGCGTACCACGATGCGGCGCCGCCGCGCGTGACCACGACGAGCCGCGAGGGAGGAATCCCGAACTGCGACTGGACCCACCGCACGAACGGCGCCCAGTACAGAACCTCGTAGCCGACTTCCGAGAGCCACGGGCCGACGATGATCGGATCGGAGCCGGAGGCCACTCGCGCGATGTCGCGTTCGACCGCCCACTCGGCGCGATAGCTGTCGACGCGCTTCTTCGCTTCGCCGAGCTCGTGCAGCTGCTTCCGCACGCGCGCGCCGAACCACGACAGACGCCGAAGCTGCTTCGCCGAGAGGGTGGACGCGGCGACCGCCGCATTGCGGAGCCGCTCGCGCACCAGCTTGACGGCGCGCCTGGTCTCCGCGAAGGCGGCGCGCTTCGCGGTCCTGGCGCGCGCATCGACCGCCGCCCAGCCGCGATCCGTCACGCCCCCGCTGCCCATGCCTGGCCCACGGCTTCGGCGCCGGCCGCTGCGTCACGGACGTCGAGCAGATCGCCCGCGCCAATCGTGTCGAACGCCGACCGCGCCATGTGGAGATGCTTCTGCGAAAATCCACCGGGGTCGCTGTAGAACGCCTGCGACCTCACGCCGTAGAACGGCGCCATGTAGGAGAAGCCGCCGTAGGTGCCGACGAACGCCTGCGCCCGCGACACGATCGCGCTCTGCACGTGCAGGTTGCGCGCCGGATCGATCGCTTCGGGAAGATGCCGCACACCGTGCTCATCGACTCGCACGCCGCCGTGGTCGTCGATGTTCAATCCGGTCGACAGCGCGACGACCGGCCCCCGGTCAGCCAGCGTCCGGAGGACGCCGCGCACGAACGCCCGATTCTGCTCCGTCGCGGGGAAGCATTCGTTGAAGTAGAACTTGACGGCGACGTAGGGCGCCGGCGTGTCGATGACGCCGGCGCGATCGGGCGGCGCGAGACGCGCGTACCGCGAGTGTTGATGCACCCAGTCGCTCGACTGATGGCCCCACCAGTACGGATTCAGCACCTCGTACATGCGCGACGGATGCAGCAGCGACGATTCCGAGAGATGCGCCCGCCGCGTGGCGGCATCAATCAGCTCGCGATCGAATTCGGTGATGCGCGTCTGCTTCTGCTCGCCGAGATCGCGCACCCGCTTATCGTGCTGAGCGCGGAACGTGTCGGGCGTCATCTGGTCGAACACATCGGAGTACCGCGCGGCAAACGGCCGATACCACGACGCGGTGCCGCCGCGCGAGACGACCATGAACCGCTCGGGATGCACGTTGAAGCGCTCGGCCACCCAGCGGAGAAAGGGAACCCAGTAGAGCAGCTCGAACCCGACCTCGCCGAGCCACGGTCCGGCGACGATCGGCGCCGGCCGCGCCGCCATCGCCGCGAGATCGCGCTGCAGCCATGTGCTGCACCGCCGCGCCAGGTACGCGCTTGCCGCCAGGCGCACCGGCCGCGGCACCAGATGCTGCCACGTTGTCATATCCTCTTCGCGCGAACCCTCGCCTCGTCCCAATCGGCCGGCGTGTCGATGCTGAGCGATTCGCGCGGATCGAGGACGAGAGGCTGGCAGTTGTCTCCATAGATATTGCCAAAGCGCTCGAGTGTGGCCCGCCAGAACGCATAGACGGTGCCCTCACGTCGATATGCGGGTCGCGCATCCTGACGGCGAGTCAGACGCGCACCCTCCGGTAAAAAGGGTCGCAGTCGACCTCCTTCGATCCCCATCACGTAGTCGGGCGAGGAATCAAGAGGTAGTTGAACGACCGTCACGACGGAGTCGGCTCTTGTCTTTCGGAGCTTGGCCAAAGCATGACGGATGTGATCTGGCCGTCGCAGCGGCGACGTCGGCTGCAGAAGAACAATAATCTCCGGCGACCATCCGGTACGCGCAAGCTCCGCGAGGGCATGTTGAATTACAGGAACCATCGGCGTGTCGTCGGCCGCAAGTGACGCGGGTCGAATGAACGGCACCTCCAGCCCCGCTCGTCGTCCCACGCCGGCGATCCTCTTGGAGTCAGTGCTGAGGATGACCCGATTGACAACCCCTGATGTGATCGCCGCCCAAGACGCGTAATCGAGCAGGTTGCGACCGTACTTCAGCGGCTTGACGTTCTTGTTGGGCACGCCTTTCGATCCACTCCGCGCGGGAACGATTCCCAGAACAAGCATTGGCTCAGGACTCAGGGCTCATGGCTCAAGGGGCTTCCGGCTTGAACCCTGGGCCTTGAGTCGTGAGCCGGTTTTGGATAAAGCGCACTTCGCGCAGCAGCTCTTCGACCGACGTCGAACTCGGCATCACGTCCCGGTCGGCGGCGGCCGGCCGGCACGCGTAGCTCACGTGCAGATGGTCCGCCGCGTAGTCGCTGCGCAGCACCTCGAAGCCCGAGATCCTCAAATACGCCGCCATCGTCGGCTCCGTCAGGTAGTACGGGTGATCGATCTTGACCGCATCTTCGATCGACCAGTTGCGCAGGTACGCGGCCCGGAAGTCCACGATGTCGATGAAGAGAAGGCCGTCGTCCGAGAGCAGCTGGCGCACGCGCGCCAGCGTGCCGGCGACGTCGAGCAGGTGATCGACGGTCTGGCAGATGATGACGACGTCGAAGCGGCGGTTGCCGAAGTCGTGCTCTTCGACGAGCCCCGTGATCGTCTCGAGACCGAGGCGCCGCGCCTGCTCGACCTCGAGCGGCGCCGGATCGATCAGCGTGCCGTCGAGGCCGAACTCGCGCGCGACGTGATGCGCCACCACGCCGGTCGATCCGCCGATGTCGAGCAGCGTCCGGCCGTCCGGCTTTCCGATGAAGGGCCGGATGAACTCGGCGCGCTCGGCGGCGTACTCGCGCTGCTCATCCTGGATCGTCTGCGCATCGATCAGGCGGCCGTGGAACGCGCTGACGAGCGGACGATAGATGCCGTTGTAGAAACGGCCGTACGCCTCCGCGGTCATTCGCGGGTTGAGAAACACGAGCCCGCAGCGCCGGCACGCGTGCGCCTGCGCCGGATACCCGTAGCGGTCGCGATGCGCCAGGACGACAAATGCCGACGCGCCGCACAGGTTGCAGACGGTCAGCGTCTGCTTCGGCTGCGAGGCATAGTCGTAGTCGAGCGCCGCGATTCGTTCTCGACGATCCGGGGACATGGTGACAGTCATTGGCCCGCTAATAGGTCAATCTCTTCTCTATCTTCAGCTCCGCATCCGCGAGGCAGTCCGCGATGCGAGCTCCGGCCTTGCCGTCCCCGTAGAGCAGATCGCGCTTCGGCTTGCCACGCGTGATGTGCGCGCCGATCGCGCCGGCGATCTCCGTGCGATCGTGATCGACGTCGATCACGTTCTGCCCGCGCTCGCGGCCGAGCTGCCGGCTGCCGATGTTCACCGCCGGCACGCCGAGGTACGAGCACTCCCGGATGGCCACGCTCGAATTGCCGACAATCGCCGTGGCGCTGTGCAGGAGCCGGAGGAAGTCCTCTGGAAACATGTTGCGGAACAGGTGGAAGTTCGCCGGGTCTTCTTTCTCGCGGAAGACGCGGATCCCTTTCGACGTTCCATCGGAGCCCGCATCCACGTTCGGCCAGAACCAGAGCACCGGCAGGCCGAAGTCCCTCACCGCATACAGCGTCTCGTCGACCTGCTGCCGCGCCTCTTCGTATTCCGTCGTGACGGGGTGCTGCATCACGACGAGATATCCGTTCGACAGATCGGTCGTCGGGCCAACGCCGCCATACTTCACGAAGGGATCGAAATCCATGTCCGGCCGCGCGACGACCTCGGCGGCGATGTCGATCGACGGGCATCCGGTGACGAACACGCTGCCCGCCTCCTCGCCCAGCCGGCGCACGCGCTCGGCGGCCAGCGGGGTCGACACGCAGTGCAGGTTCGCCAGCTTCGTGACGGCGTGACGGACCTTCTCGTCGATCGACCCGGTCACCTCGCCGCCCTGCACGTGGACGACCGGGATGTTCATGTACGACGCCGCCACGGCGGTCGCGAGCGTCTCGTAGCGATCCGCGATCGTGACGACCGCGTCCGGCTCGAGATTGTCGAACACCGTCGCCAGCTCCGACAGCCCGATGCCGGTGGACTTCGCGGACGTCACGAGGTTCTCGCCCTCGAGCACCATGTACACGCGCGCCTTGATCGGAAATCCGTCGCGCTCGATCGCCTGGATCGCGTTGCCGTAGCGCTCGAGCAGCGCGGACGCGGCCACGACGAGTTGGAGCTCGAGATCGGGATGTTCGCTGATCGCCTTGAGCGCGGTGCGAATGCGGGAGTAGCTGGGACGGGCGGTGACGACGACGCAGATTTTACGTGTGCTCCTCACGATCGGGCGAGCCCTTCGATGTCCTCGACCGCGAGGAGTTGATCCGCGGTCACCGGGCGCGCGAGGCGCCGGCCAATGATGTCCTCGAGCCGATCCGGCGACAGGCCGGTGCCCGGCTTCTTGATGGCGACGTGCTCGCGCGTGATGACCGTCCCCGCGGGCAGGCTGGCGTTCGCGACGATGCTGCGTGTAAAGAGCTTGCGCAGCGGCGCGGTTTCCTGCGCCGAGGCGTTCTTGTCGATCGGGTTCGCGCGCATGCGCTCGATGAAGCGGACGCCGTCGACCAGCTGGCGGAGCTCCGAGGTCGTGACCGAGGCGACGACGTCGGGCCCGAACATCTCGCGCGACAGCGCGACGTGCACCTCGAGCATGTCCATGCCGAGCGCCGCGCCGGCCAGGCCGGGATAGATCGTCGCGGAATGATCCGACAGGCCGACCCAGCACCCGTATCGCTCGCGGTAGAACGGAATGAGATTGAGGCCGACCTTTTCGGCCGGGCACGGATACGCGGTCGTGCACTGGAACACGCCGAGATCGACGCTGCGTGCGCGCACGCGCGCGACCGCCGCGTCGATCTCGCCGATCGGGCTCATGCCGGTCGACAACAGCACGGGCGTGCGCGTGTCGAGGACACGATCCAGCAGCATCGTGTTCGATGTCTCGCCCGACGCGATCTTCCAGAGGGGCATGCCGATGCGATCGAGCAGCTCGATCGCCTGCACCGAAAACGGCGACGACAGGAACAGGAGGCCGCGATCGCGCGCGTGATCCGCGAGGCCGCGCCACTGGTCCTCGGTGAACTCCATCCGCGTCCAGTAGTCGTAGCGCGTCTCGTCCTGCGTGCTGAACTTCACGCGAAACGGCTCGGACGGCGTGCTCTCGGCGGCCGCGATGTGCGTCTGGAACTTCACGGCGTCCGCGCCGGCGGTCGCGATGGCGTCGATGAACGCGTGCGCGACCCCGAGGCTTCCGTCGTGCGTGAGCGCGACCTCGCCGATGATCAGGCACCGGCCCGAGCCGAGGCCGGCAAGCGCGGGATGTGAGCCGGACGACATGGGATTCATGAGCGGACGTGCACCTGGACGCCGAGCGGATCCAGCGCCCGCAAGTCGAGCGCCGCAAAGTGGCCGGCGCCGGCACGGTGACAGGCGCGCAGCGCGACGCCAAGGTGCGCGTGCAGCCACTTCGGGTCGGCGTAGACGGCCGACGTGTTGATGCCGAGCATCGGCGCAAGCCACGCGACGCTGCCGCACGTGCCGACGAACGCCTGCGCACCGGCGATGATCTGCGTCTGGACCCCGAGGTTGGTCGCGGGTGTCATCAACGACCTGGCGCTGATCACGCGGCCCTGGCGCAGCCCTCCGGCATCGCACGGAGCGAACGCGGGTCCGAACCCGTAATCGGAATGCTCATCGAGCACGAGCCCTGTATCGAGCAGCACGATGTTGGTGCGCTCCGCGAGGCTGTCGACGAACCACGCGAGCATGCGCCTGACATCCGGCGTATCGGGAAGCGAGCGCGCGGCATAGAACTTCACCGCGACGTATTCGCGGGGAAGACTCGCGTCGATGATCCGCGGGGGGACGATCGGCTCGTAGCGGGTGTGGGCATCGAGGAAGCTGAGCGGCCTCTGCCCTGACCAGAAGAGCGAGAACAGCCGGTACATGAGCGACGGGTGAAGGACGTCGACCGGCGCGCCGAGGCGGCGCTCGACGGCCCCGATCACGTCGCGATCGAAGCCGGTCAGCTCCAGCTGTTTGGTCGAGCCGCGCTCCGCGCTGCGCAACGCGAATTCCGCGGGATCGAAATCGTCCCAGATCTCGACGTAGCGGCCGGCGATCCCTTCGTACCAGGAACCCACTCCCCCGCGCGACACCGCCACGACGCGCGACGGATCGAGGCGGAATGCCGCCTTCACCCAGCGAAGGAACGGAATCCAGTAGAGCGCTTCGAAACCGACCTCCGAGAGCCACGGGCCGACGACCAGCGCGCGGCCCTTGCTGACCACGTCCTCGATTTCGCGCTCGACGCGCCACGCCGCGCGCGACCACTGCCGCTGCTCGCGCAGCTCGGCGCGATGCCGCAGCGCATCGCGGATGGGCCGCTTCAGCGCGCTGAACACTCCGCTCACCCGCGCGTCACTCCTGCAAGCGCGTCGGTCACATGGGTGCTGCCGCCGCCAAAGCCGAGGCGCAGGAGATCCACCGAGCGCAGATCGACCTCGACGAAGCTTCCCTTCCGCAGCCCGGAGAAGACGCGCTTGGCCACCTCGAGATGGTCGAACCGGAAGCCGGTGATGTGCGAGTAGAACGTGAGCGCATGCGTGCCCGCGAGCGGAGCCACGTACGAGAAGCCGCCGTAGGTGCCGACGTACGCGTCGGCGCCGGCGATGATGCGCGTCTGCACGTCGAGATTGGTCGCCGGGGTCATCAGCTGATCGACCGTGTGAATCCGGCCGCGGCTCACACGCGCGATGTCCTCGTGGTCGTCGAACCGCTGCCCGGTGTTGAGCAGCACGACGTCGACATGCCGCGTCAGCTCCTCGAGATACGACGCGACGAACGCCTGATTCTCCGGCGTGTCCGGCAGCGCCGCGTTGCCGTAGAACTTCGCCGCCACGTAGCGCGCCGGCAGGCGGCTTCGGAGGTCGCCGATTTCGACCGGCGGTAGCGCGCCGAAGGACGTGAACGCCTCGATGAGGGTGATCGGCACGCGCTGGAACCAGAAGTGATCGAACAATCTGTACATCGTCGACGGATGCAGGAGGCGGGCGCCGCTGAGACCGCGCTGCTCGGTGACCTTCGCGATGATCTCGCGGTCGAAGCTCGAGATCTCGACGTGCTTCAATCGGCCCCGCTGCTCGACGATGCGCGCGTCGTTGCGCGCGCGGAACTCCTCCGGCGTGTAGATCGACAGCACGTCCTCGTAGTTGGCCGTGATGTCGCGATACCAGCTCGAGGCGCCGCCGCGCGAGATGACGACGAGCTGCGACGGATCGAGATTCCCGTAGGCCTTGGCCCACGCAAGGAACGGAATCCAGTACAGCAGCTCGAATCCCGCTTCCGAGAGCCACGGCCCGATCAGGATCGGCCGGCCGCTTCGACCGAGCGTGTTGATCAGCTCGCGAGCCTCCTCCGCCTCCGGCAGGTCCCAGCCCGCGAGCTTCTTCGCGGGATCGCGCTGCCGGCCAGGCTTCGGCGTGAGCGCCGACGGAGGACCGGGCGGGGCCGCGATCAGCTCCTTCTCGCCGAGCTGGTACTGCGCGAACTGCTTCAGCTTCACGAACACACGGCGGCGGCCATCCTGGTACCACTTGCGGTACTGCAGCCGCGCGCGCTTCCGATGCGGCTGCGTCACCAGCAGCAATTGCAGCGCGCCGACCGCCGGATACAACGCGAGCCGCAGTACGCGCTCCGCAAGCCCGTCTCCGGCGGAACGCGGCGCCGGTGACGCGGCCAGCGCTTCGATCGCGTCGGCGAAGCGCGGCGTGGCCGCCACCGACGCGCCGAACGGCCGGATGAATCCTTCGACGAAGCGGTGCGCCTTCACGTCGCCGCCGCCTGCCGGCGCGAGCGAATCCGCCAGCAGGCGCAGATGCTCGTCGAGCGTGCGCGCCACGCGCAGCAGGCCGCCGTTGACGCCGAGCAGGTAGTGGAAGTGAATCGTGCCTTCCTGGTTGTGCCTGGAGATGTCGTCGAGGAGCACGGTGTGCACCGGCTTCCCGACGACGGCCGCCTCGAGGAAGGCGCTCGTGTTCAGGCCGACAACGGCGGCGCTGTAGTACATCGAGTCGAAGTAGTCGTTCTTCGCCTCGTCATCGACCGGATGCGCGCCCCACGACGCGATGTTCTCGTATCCGGACAGGTCGATCTCCCTCCACTCGTCGAGCCGCGCAGGGTGCGGCCTGATCAGGATCCCGATGTTCTTCAACCGCGGATCGCCGCTGGTTCGGACCGCCTCGACCCACCGCTCGATGAACGCCGGTTCGCTCGCGGTGCCGCGGAAGAGCGACGAGCAGAGATACACCACGAACGGCAGATCGGATCGCAGGCCCACCCGCGAGCAGAAGCTCTCGCGGCTGCGCGACGGCGCGCGTCCGAACCACTGGTCGTAGCAGTGCGCACCGGTCACGACCACGCGCTCGGGCGCGACGCCGTGCATCTCGATCGCTTCCCTCTTCTGGATGTCGTTCCAGACCAGCAGCAGATCCGGGCCATTGCGGATGATCGCCTTGCTCGAGAGGTGATCCCAGCTTGCCACCGGCAGCGCCGTCCGGACACCGACCGCCTTCGCCGCGGCGAGGTGATCCATCTGCGGCGAGCCAAGCTCCACGAGCGGCGTGATGAGGACGACGTCGGGCGCGTGGCGGCGGATGAAATCCTCGAGCTGCGGACTTGGCGGCACGCCGCGCTCGAGCGTCCGGAGCAGGCGCGCGAACCGATCGCGCGAGCCGGCGCTGCCGAGACGCTCGGCGATCGCCACGATGCTGCGCGGAGCGCGATCGCGCGCCCGTGCCTTGAGATGCGGCGTGCCGTCGAATCGCGGATCGAGGTAGCGCAGGTAGTCGATCCCGAGGCGCAGCCGCCGGGCGAGCTCCGACCACGCTGTCGGTGCGCGCCCGGGCGTCGTGCCGAGGGTGATACCGGGGTACTGCTCCGCGAGGCGCTCGACCATCCTGCGGCCGCCCATCAACTCTTCCTTGTCGGCCGACAGCTGGAGCTGGTGGCCTCGGCGCGCGAGCTCCGCGATCCCCGACTCGAACAGCCTCAGGTACGAGTAGTGCCGCGCGAAGAAGAGGATCTTCATCAGGCGATGCCGGGGGCGTGCCCTTCCTCGGCGCGCCGCTTCTTGCCCTTGGCCTGGCGCTCGTCGAGCAGCAGCCGGCGGCCCGCAGGCACGCGGGCGAACAAGAGGAGCGTGGCGAAGCCGAGCCGGCCACCGAACGGCGCCGGACGCGGCACATCCGCCGAACCCGCGGCGGCAAGCGATTCAATGGCATCGGCCATGACGCTGGTCGCCGACACCGTGATGCCGCGCGGCCGCACGAACGCCCGGACGAATTGCTGCTGTCGCCGCAGGACGGAAGTCGGCGGGCCGGCAAGAATCGCGGCCAGCTGGCGCTCGTGCTCGTCGAGCGATCGCGCGGTCGTCAGCAGCCCGCCTTCGACCAGGTAGCGGAAGTGCAGCGTCCCTTCCTGATTCGCTCTGAACTCGTCGGGCAGGATCGCCATGACGGGTCGCTGCGAGATGCCCGCTTCGATGAAGGCGCTCGTGTTGAGTCCCACCACCGCCGCGCTGTGGTGGAGCGAATCGTAGTAGTCCGCGCGCGATTCCTCGTCGATCGGGTTGCCTCCCCAGAACGCCACGCTGCCGACGCTCCGCCAGTCGACCGACTCCCACTCGCGCGCGCGCGACGGATGCGGGCGAATGAGGATCGCGGCGTCACGTATGCGCGGGTCCGCCGACGCACGCAGGTGCGATGCCCAGCGCAGCACGTACTCGGCTTCGGACGGACTGCCGGGGAACAGCGCCGAACAGACCCAGAGGATGAATGGCCGGTCGTCCGGCAGCCCGACGCGCCGCGCGAAGTCGCTGCGTGCGCGCGTGGGCTGTCGATCGAACCAGCGATCGAAGCACTGAGCGCCCGTGACCACGACGCGATCCGGCGGAACGCCGTGCATCTCGATCGCTTCGCGCTTCTGCACGTCGTTCCACACGAACAGCCGGTCCGGAACGTCGCGGATGATTGCCTTGCTCGAGAGGTGATCCCAGCTCCACACGCACACCGCGGCGGGCACGCGCCGCGCCTGCACGCTGCGCAGCAGGTCGAGCTGGGACGAGGCGACGACGCCGACGAGCGGCGTGATGATCACGAGGTCGGGGCGCTGTTCGTCGAGGAACCGTTCGATCGCCGGGCTTGGCGGCATCGCGTAATCGACGTTGGCGAGCGCGCGCGACACCAGCCGCCTGCCGCCGGGCGAGCGCAGCAGCGGCCAGTGCAGCGCGCGCAGCAGCCCGATGGGCGTCCGCACGCGCGCGCGGCGGCGCAGCGCCGGCGTCTTCGCGTAGGCCGGCTGCAGGTAGCGGAGGTAGTCGAGCGCGAGCCGGATCTTCGACGCCAGAAAGAAATTCGCGCGCTCGCGCCGCGGCATCATCCCGAACGTCACGGTGTCGTGGCTCGCGGCCAGCCGCTCGACAATCACGCGGCCGCCGAGCGCCGAGTCCGGCCGCTCCGCGGTCAGGTGGATGTCGTGCCCGCGCCGGGCGAGCTCGTCCACCAGCGACTCCAGGTTGCGGAGGTATCCGTAGTGCAGCGCGGCGAACAGGATTCTCATCGGGTGCGGGTATTGCCCCGGAGGCCGATGCGATGCGTGAACATCAGAACTTCGTACACGGCTTTGCGGCCGACACGCCGGCTGCGGCCGGCGAACATCCGCGCGCCGACCAGCGTGTAGTACACGGCGTGATGAAAGCCCTTCTTGATGAGCCTCTTCACGAAGTGCACGTTGTCGACGCCGCGGCCGATGCTCTTCGACGTCTCGGTCTTGCGCGTGGCGCGCCAGCCCGTGGCGATGACGTACGTGGCGATCATCGAGGCGGGAACACCCTCGCGTCGGAGGACGACCGCGTGCTGCAGTGCCGGCGGCCAGTTGAAACGAGGCGGGGGCGCCCCCGCGAACAGCGACACGGTCTGACGCGCGACGCTCGCCGTGTCTGACTGCCGCCGCGACCACAGCGGCTCCGGCACCTGCCGGATCTGCCCTTGAAGCGTCAGCTCCGCGATCAGGAGCCGATCGGGATTGAGCACGGGACGGAAGATGCCCGCGGCTTCGAGCGCGCGAAGTCGCATCAGGCCGTACACCATGTCGCCGGATCCGAAGCCGTTCCAGCTGAAGCGGCGCCAGCGCTCACGCCCGTCCGCGATGCCGGACGTGTCGAACACGCGCGGCTCCTTGTCGGTCAACTCGCCGCGCTCGTCGATGCGCAGCGTCTGCGGGTACGCGAGCACCGCCTCGGGATGCGAGTCGAGCTCCGCCACCATGCGCGCGAGCCACCGCGGATCCCAGCGATCGTGATCGCTCACCCACGCGAAGTAGTCGGCCTCCGGATATGCGCGGCGGGCGATCTCGACGACTTCCTTCCAGGTCGGCACCATGCCCTGCCGCCCGGCGTGCCGGAAGTACCGCACGCGGCGATCCCGCCGCTCGTACTCGCGCGCGATCCCTTCCGCCTCGTCGCTCGATCCATCGTCGAGCATCAGCAGCGCAAAGGCGCCGTCGGTCTGCGCAAGGATGGAGTCGGTGGCTTCGCGCAAATGCCCGGCGTTGTTGTAGAGCGTCATGCCGAGCACGGTACGCGGGGCCATCGGCGGCGTCACTGGTGGCGCGCCCCGAGCAGCACTTTGAGGCCGCCCTTCAACCGCGCCACGGGTCCGCTCGTGCCGAGCGCGTACCTCCAGCGCCGCCACTGCTGCTTCCGCTCCTTCCTGGTCTGCAGCCGCGCCTTCGCGTCTCGCTGCGCCTGCTTGAGACGCAGCTTCTCGTCACGCTCGCGCCGCTCGGCTTCCCAGCGTGCCGCGCGCTCGTCGAGCACGGCGCGCTTCTGCTGCTCGCGCTCGCGCTCGCCGGCGGCACGCTGCTCATCGAAGCTGTCCATGAGCAGCCACGCGCCGATGCCCCTCGTCCCCGCAATCGCGAGACGCGTCACCACTCCCCCCAACAGAGACGGTCGCGACGGTCGCGACGGTCGCGTCAGCTGGGCATCCGGCGCGTGCCGCCCTTCCCGCGCGAGTGCCTCGACGGCGTCGACAAACCGCGGGGTCGAGGGCGTGTCGAGCCCCTGCGGGCGGACGAACGCCGTGACGAAGCGTCGATTCCGCTCGTCGCGCGATCCGTCGCTCTTCATCGCCGCGGCAAGCTGCGCGAGATGAGCAGGCACATCCGGCGCAGTGTGAAGCAGTCCGCCCTCGACGTTCAGCAGGTAGCGAAAGTGCGCCATCCCGTCCTGGTGCATGCGATAGGCCGGCAGCAGGAGCGTCAGCACGGGACGTCCGACGATCGCGGCCTCGAGAAACGCGCTCGTGCAGAGGCCGACGACCGCACTGCTGTAATAGAGCGAGTCGAAGTAATCCGCCTTCGCGTCGCTGTCGATCGGCGTTCGCCCGTGGATGACGACGCCGTCGAGACCCTCGAGACTGACGCCGCTCCACTCGCGGACGCGCTCCGGATGCGGGCGGACCAGGACACCCGCGGTCCGCAGAATCGGATCGCTGCTCGCCCGAACCGCTTCAATCCATTCCTTCACGAAGACCGGCTCGACCGGATTCGGCACCGGGCTCATGGCGGAGCAGACGTAGAGCACGAAGGGCTTTGCCGGATCGAGCCCAACCGCCTGGCAGAACTCTCCGCGCGACCGCGCCGGACGCTTCTCGAACCACTGGTCGTAGCACTGCGCGCCGGTGACGACGATGCTGTCGGATGCGAGGCCATGCATCGCCGACGCTTCGTGTTTCTGAACCTCGTTCCAGACGATCGTCCTGTCGGGCGCGATGTGCACCAGCGCCTTGCTGGACAGATGATCCCAGCTCATGATGCACGCCGCCGTTGGAATGCCGAGCGCACGCGCCGCCTTCAACTGGTCCATCGCGAGCGATCGCGAGAACGTCAGCGACGTCAGCAGCACGACATCGGGGCGCTGCTCTTCGAGCAGTTGCGTGATCGCGCGGCTGCGCGGCAGCACGCGCTCGACGGCTTTGAGCGCGCCTGCCACGGCGCGATGGCCAACGAGCGCGCCGCCAATGCCTGACGTCATCCAGCGAACCACGCGCGGCGCGCGCTCGATGTTGCGCAGCCGGAGCTTCTTTGCATCGGCGTACTGCGGATCGAGATACCGCACGTAGTCGAGCGCGAACCGGAGCTTCTGCGCGACGGGGAACCACGGTTCCTCCGCCGGCGACGGCGTCCATCCCCACGTGACCGCCGGATACTCGGCTGCAACGCGCTCGACGAGCGCCTGCCCGCCGAAGCTCTCCTCTTCATCCGCCAGGAGGGCCACGTGATGGCCGCGCGCAGCGAGGTCGCGAATCACCGACTCGAAGTTGCGGTAGTTCGCGAAATGCAGCGCGGTGAAGAGAACCTTCATCCTTTGCGTGCGATGACCCGCAAGTTCTTGCCGTAGCAGCCGGCGTTGGCGAGGAACTGCAGCACGTCCGCGATCTCCGTCAGCCCATCGTCGCTGCGGTTCAGCACTTCCCGGCGGTACCAGAGGTAATCCTCGATGTCGAGCCCTTCGGTGACGATCAACTCCGGTGTCAGGCTGTGCCGCAGCATCAGATCGCGAATGGTCGTCGGCGTGTAGTAGTTCAGGTGGTGCGTCGGCCAGATGAAGTGCGCGTTCGCGCCCATCAGCAGACGCGATGCGGAGTCGAAGTTCGGGACGTAGAGGAACAGGATGCCGCCGGGCGCGATCAGGTCCGCGCACGCACGCAGGGAGCGCCGCGGTTCGAGGAGATGCTCCAGCACGTCGAAGAGCGACACCGCGTCGAAGGTGCGAGGTGCGAAGCCGGCATCCTCCAGTGCGACGGTGCGAAGATCGAGACCCCGGGTGCGGCCGTACTCGATCGCGGACGGATTGAGATCGATGCCGACGGCCTCCCATCCCTCGTCGCGCGCCGCCTCGACGACGAAGCCTGTGCTGCAACCAACGTCCAGATAACGCGGCGCGCGTCCGTTGGGCAGGCGCAGCTGTTCCGCCATCATGCGGACGCGCTCGGTGCCGAACCGGCCGACACGGTACTCGTGGCTGTTGATGCCGAGATCGCGAACGATGTCCTGGTACGCCTGCGACGCGTAGACCTGCGTGTAGTGCGCCTCGTCGAAGGTCGGATTCACGTAGACGAGATCGCACGCGTGGCAGCGGACGATCCGCATGTGATCCTTCTCGAGCTCCAGCGTCTCGTCGGTGCTGCCGCACGTCGGACACGCGCGGCGCGCCAGCAGCTCCTCCGGGATGCGGCCGAACCGCGCGACCAGCTCGTCGATCGGATGCGTGCGCTTCTCGATCAGGCTTTTGTAGGAGCTGCCCGGCCGCAGCCGGCTGACATCGACCGGCTGATACTCGGAGACGCGTCTGTAGGGAATGTCCATCACGCGTTGCGGGCGGCAAGCGCGCATTCGACCAGGGAGAGGTCCCACGGCGTATCGACGTCGAGCGATTCTTCGGGCTTCATGATGAGCGGCCACGACTTGTCGCCGTAGAGCGACCCGCCGACGATCACCGACGCCCGCACGGCCAGGACCGCGGGCCCGTTGCGCGCGTATAGACGCGGTTTGTCCTGCCGCCGCGCGACGGCAGGCCCGTCGAGAAACGGAAACAACCAGCCATCGTCAACGCGCATGACCGACACCGGACTGAACTGATGCGGCACTTCGACAACCGACACGACCGAGTCGCCTCCGGCGCGCTCGAGCCAGACAATCGCCGCATCGATGTGCTCGCCGCGTCGCAGTGGTGATGTCGGCTGCAGCAGCACGACGATCTCGGCGTGAAAGCCGTCGGCCGCCATCGCATGCATTGCGTGCTGAACAACCGGAAGCATGGGTGTGTCGTCGGCGGCGAGCGACGAGGGCCGGACAAACGGCACCTCGAGACCCAGCGATCTCGCGGCGTCGGCAATCCGTTCGTCGTTCGTGCTGACGATGGCTCGCGTCAGGCGCGCGCTCTCTTTCACCGCGTCTGCCGTGTACGCCAGCAGCGGACGTCCGCCGACCATCGCCAGGTTCTTGTTCGGAATTCCCTTCGAGCCGCCGCGCGCGGGGATGACGCCGAGGACCTGCATCAATACGACAACCGCTTCTGCACGCGAAGCGGTGACTCCACCAGGATCTTCGCGATCCGCGCCCCGGCGCCGCCGCCGCCATACAGGTGATTCGACGGATATCGGCCGTGCGCGAGCTGCTTCTTCACCGCCGCGACGATGTCCCGGCGGTCATGGCCGGCGTCGGTGACGTTGTCGGCGCGATCGCGTCCCTGCTGCCGCGTGCCGATGTTGACGGTCGGCACGCCAACGTACGCGCCCTCGCGCAGCGGCGCGCTCGAGTTGCCGATCGCGCACGCGCAGTTGAGCATCAGGCGCACGTACGTGTCGATCGGGAAGTTCTTGTAGAAGCGGATGTACTCGGGCGTGTGCGTCTCGCGGAACTTCCGCATGCCGCGCGAGAGGTCTTCCGACCCGGCATCGGCGTTCGGCCACAGCATGATCGTCGGCATGTGCAGCTCGTGCAGCGCCATCAGCGTCTCGACGATCTGCTGCTCGCCCTGACCGTACTCGGTCGTCACCGGGTGCTGGCTCACGAGCAGGAACGGCTTGTCGAGCGTGATGTGCGCGCCGACGCCTTCGCGCTCGAGCCAGTCCGGCGACTCGAGGTGCCCGTCGCCTCGCGCGATGTCCGCAACGAGATCGATGCGCGGGCATCCGACCACGTGCACCATGGTGGGATCCTCGCCCATCCGGATGATGCGGGTCGCGGCCTGCTGGTTCGCGGGGAAATGCAGGTGCGAGAGCTTCGTCACCGCGTGGCGGATGCTCTCGTCGATGGTGCCGCTGATCTCGCCGCCCATCGTGTGCGCGAGCGGAATGTTCATGTACGCCGCCGCCACCGCGGTGGCCATCGTCTCGAACCGATCGCCGACGCTGACGACGACGTCGGGCTTGAGCATGCCGAAGACCGTGGGCAGCTCGAGCAGGCCGAGACCCGTCGACTTGGCCATCGTGCCCGGGGTCTCGCCCTCGACGATCATCGTGATCTTCGCGTCCGGCTCGAAACCGTCGGACTCGATCACGTCCACCACCGACCCGAAGCGATCGAGCAGCGCCGAGGCGCCGACCACGAGCTGCAGCTTCAGATCGGGGTTCGCCCGCACGGCGCGCATCACCGACTTGATGCTGCTGTAGTTCGCGCGCGACCCGACGACGATGCAGACTTTTCTCATTCGATCTCGAAGAAATTCATACGGCACGCCGGTTGGCGGCTCGCTCGGCATCGACGCGATCGCGCTTGTCGGCGAGCTGCCGCGCCTTTTCGGCCGCCTTCTCCGCGCGCTGCCGCTCATCCGCGGCACGTTGTTCCTCTCGCGCGCGAATCCGCGCGTCGTGCTCGGCCTCTCGCGCGCGCCGCGCGTCGGCGCGCTGCCGCGCCTTGACACCGCGCGCGCCGCGCAGCTTCTCCAGCGACGCCAGCTCGCGCTCCGACACCGTCCACCGCTCGTACCGCTCGTCGTCTCGTGTACGCGCCGCGCGCGTGGCCACCCAGCGCCAGACAGGCGCCAGTGGATCCGCCCGCGGCGCCGCAGCCTTCAGATCACGCATGGATTCGACCTGCTCGACGAAGCGCGGCGTCGCGGCGACGTCGAGTCCGTTCGGCCGCACGAACTGGCGGACAAATGGCTTCACGCCGTCATCGCCCCGCGCGAGCGACGCATCGAGCTGCGTGATGTGCTCGTCGAAGCCGTGCGCGACCTCGAGCAGCCCGCCGCCGGCGTTCAGCAGGTAGTTGAAGTGCACCGTGCCCGTCTGGTTGTCCGCCATCTCGGGCACGATGATCGTGTGGACCCGCCGCCCGACGATCCCGGCCTCGATGAACGCGCTCGTGTTGATCCCGACAACCGCGGCGCTGTGGTAGAGCGTGTCGAAATAGTCGGCGCGCGACTGCGCATCAACCGGATTGCCGCCCCACACCACCGCGTTCAGTCCCGACAGGTCGACACCCTCCCACTCGGCCAGGCGCGACGGATGGGGGCGCACCAGAATCGGCGCGGCCTCGAGTCCTGGCGACGCGCTCGCGCGCAGCGCCCGGATCCACGTGAGCACGAACTGCGCTTCGACCGGGCTTCCCTGGAAGAGCGCGGAGCAGACCCAGAGGACGTACGGCGGCGAGGACGGCAGCCCCACGCGCCGGCAGAACGTGTCGCGATCGCGGGACGGCCGGCGATCGAACCACTGGTCGAAGCATTGCGCGCCGGTCACGACGATGCGATCCGCCGGGACGCCGTGCAGCTCGATCGCCTCGCGCTTCTGCGTCGGGTTCCACACGAACACGCGATCCGGAGCGTCGCGAATCAGCGCTTTGCTGGACAGATGATCCCAGCTCCAGACGCACAAGCCGGTCGGAATCCGCAGCGCGCGCGCCGCGCGCAGGTACTCGACCTGCGACGATCCGAGGTCGATGAGCGGCGTCATCAGCACGATGTCCGGATGCTGCGCGTCGAGGTACGCGCGGATCGCCGGATCCTCCGGCACCGACCGCTCG
>Ga0209515_10004765_pt1 | contig 18085 bp, 14 predicted proteins | sample Subgroupgradi54m_FD_187454 | JGI IMG/M metagenome (GOLD analysis project Ga0209515, IMG submission 187454) | Subsurface groundwater microbial communities from S. Glens Falls, New York, USA - GMW60B uncontaminated upgradient, 5.4 m (SPAdes)... ...
AGACCCGGGTCGCTGAGGTTGCAAAATTAACCTGATCGCATTTCTCTCGAAAACATAGCTCCTCTTCTCCGTCAATATACTGACGGATATCCCTAAATAAAGATCCTTCATTATTAATAAACCAACCTACCCGATAAAATGGGTTCATAAACCAAACCACCTTTTTAAAGCTCCCCAAAGGATCATCCGCTAAAATTACTTGTGTTGGTGAAAAGTCAGGAAAGTATTGTTTGTACCAGCTAGCAAATTGATCCATTGATACAACTGAGATAGTTTGACTGTTTCTTTTATCGGCTATTACTTTCATCTGATTGTCATATTCGCCGGCGTATTTTTGCCAAGGATAAGTATTTTCCAAACCAACTACTATCTGAGAAAAGCTATTAAATTTTTGATTTGTATAAAGATCCATTAGAGTCGAAAAATACTTTGTGTCTAAGCTGTGATAATCAAGATAGTCATTTGCTTGAACACTAAAAGTGCTGTCGAAAACGCCGTTTCCATATGAGTTGACAGGATCCCTTGGCGCCCATTGCAACATTACCACAGGTAACTTATTAGCTATAGTTTGTGCTGGATGAAGCACATTATTTTTAGAAGGATAGTAGGGGGTGGAAAAATATTGCCCCCAAATTTGGTAATTATCAGTTGTATATTGATCCGAGACAATCATGCCTGATGTAATGCCGTACTTCTTCTGCATGTAATCAAGTGAATAGGCATCTATCCACCATGCCCCAACTGATTTTGGGTAATACCCAAAGATCTGTTTAAACTTTTCAAAAGCTGTATCAATTAATTTCTCACGGTCAACTCTTTCATAGCCTGTTAAAAAAGCGCTTTTTGCATCATGCCAGCTTTGTCCTTTTTGATAAGCAACAGATGCACTGTTAGCCCATGAAGGACTTACTTCCAAAAAAAGCCCTTTTTCATCGGGCAGTTTATTTAAATCATCAATAATTGTTTTGTAATTAAGTACGTCAAATCGCAAAAGCCAGGTCGCTTTCAAATCAAATTGTTTTAATATTTGAATTTGTCCTTCCACTGCTCTTTCAGGACTTTGATTTTTAAGATCCCAAAAATCCGCTCCTCTAACCGGATTAACAATCGAGACAAAAGAGCTACTGGAGGAAAAGACGCTTGAGGCGTTAAACAAACACAAAAATAAACAAAGAATCCCCAGTGTAAATGATGTTTTAAATTTAGCCATTTCTATAACTTTGATAATATTTCATAATTCTTTGGTTAGCCAAGAAATAAATCAAACTACAATACAAAACAGCACTAATCAAGACTAAACCCACAAGACTTAAAAAATTATAAACAAAATGCCGGCTTAAAATAAAAGCTACAACTGCCATTACTGCTGATGCAAAAATTGACTGCCAGATATTTTTAATCACTTCTATCTTAATCATTTTTTTGATGATTAAAAGTGGAATGACAGAAGTCACCGAAATTATAGCCGAGGCCATCCCTGCTCCTAAAAATCCATAATAAAAGGTGAGTACAGGAGTTAGCAACCATTCCAGCGCTGTCCACATCACCATTAGCTTTAAAGTGGTTTTTACTTTTCCGGTGGCATTTAAAAAATTAGTAAACGGTGAAGACAAGGTAGCCCAAAAAGCACCGATGGAGAAAAGATGTACCAAAGGCTCAGCCGACTGCCACTTAGCAGATACTACATGAGCGATTAAGCTGGGAGCGATGGCATTTAACCCAAACAGCATCGGGTATAACACTACACCAGTGGCAAACAAAGAATCCTCCAGAGTTTCTCTTAAATTCTCTTTATTCTCAGCCAGCCTGGAAAAGGCCGGGAAAGTAACCTTGGTCATAATATTCATCACCTCAAGCGGCAGAAAGGCCAAAGCCTGAGACCAGGTAATCAAACCAACTCCCACGCTTCCTACCATCCGGGCAATTACTAAAGACACCAGCCGATCTTTTAAAAGAGCTAACAGTGAGTTCAACTGAAATGGTAAACCAAAACTGAGCAAAGCTTTGATTGACTCCTTAGAAACACCCATCGATACTTTCCAGGGAGCCAGAGTATAGATTAAAAATACACCAGCAATACTTCTGGCAATAGTAGCCCAGCTAAAAGCCGAAATAGAAAAATTGGCAAACACCAAAAAAATCAGTATTAAATTAAATACAACAGTTTCAGAAACTTCAATTGCCACCAGCATTTGAAACTTTAACTCCCTTTCCAGTAAAACCGAAGGAACCACTTTTAAAGAAACCAGAAAAAAACTCACTGCCAGTGTCCTGATCAACCACATTCCCTGAAAATTAAGGTTATACAATAAGGCAAAATACGGAGCCATAATAAATACCACCAGGCTGATTAAAAAAGCCAGCATGGTTTGAATGGTAAAAGTAGTTTTTACATCTTCAATACTGATTTCTTTTTTTTGAATTAATGAAGCAGCCAAACCAATGTCGGAAAAAAAGGCAAAAAACGCTAGTATTGAGGAGGCAATATTAAAAACACCGATTGTTGAAACCGGCAAAATCCTGGCTAGAATTATATTTATAGTAAGATAATTGATGGCCAAAAGTAAGGCTTTTCTAAAAGTTAAACTCAAAAAACCTTTGGCAATTTTTTTCTTAACAGAAACCTTCATCTTAACTAATCCCCTTTTTATAATAGGCCATCCAACGCCTAACCCTTTTAAAACTGGTAACGTATAAAACTACTAAAATAGTAAATCCTGCAATAGATAACCAGTTAGATATTAAACGGATTTGAGTATCAAAAAGGCGGCAATAAACTTTATGATTTCCTTCACCCAAAATTATCGTCATCAAGCCAAGTGTATTACTTTGATAATCAATTTTAGTTTCAACCCCGTCAACATAAATTTTCCAGTCAGGAAAATAATACTGGGATAAACGGATAATGGTATGTGTTTTTGTGAGTGCGTTAAAACTAATCCAGTTAGTTCCTTCCGAGTAGTCGTACACTGTAGTGTCCCCAGTTAATATCTCATATCTTTGGGTAGCTAGTTCTGCCGGTGGTGCTTTGGCATAAATAGGCAAGTAATCAAAAATTGAGCGTTTTATTTGTTTATCAAAATCCCCATCAGATAAGCGTTGACTATCACTGGTCTGAATAAATTTTTCCGGTCGAAAGTAGGAAAAGTTTAAAATTACTACCAGTATGATTAATGCTAGCCAGATTATTCTTTTAAACTTTAAGTTGGTTAATACAAAACTGCCGCAAATAAAACATAAGAAAAAAATAATCAACATCAAAAATCTCCAAGGAAACTGAAGATATTTTAGAGGTTCTATCGCTTTCCATAAAACTTCTGACTTTGGATGTATCATAAAAACGTAAAACAAAATGGCAGCTGAGCAAAAAATTATCACTCCACTGATCCATCTTTGCTTTCTCCATAAAATTTTGACACTTAATAATGCTAGGACCCAACCTATCAGATGTACCCAACCAATTTGATAAGATAATCCGTCTTTCTCTCCTCCTGGAACCTCTCTTATGGACGAACCCCATCCCCATGACCGTTCTAAAAAGAGTTTTTTAAGTCCTTTAAAATGTTCTGTATAAGAAAAGTAGCCAATGGTAGTAGTATCAACATGCACTAAGTTTTTTTCAAAAACCATTGGTAAAAGATAAAAGGATGAAATTAAGATACCCAAGATAAAACCTAGAGAGCAATACCAAATAAATTTTTTGTTTTTTCTTTTTAGAAATAAAATCCCAGCCCAAGCTAAACTAAGCGGTAAAAAAATAGCTGCCGATAAGTTATGAGAGATAATTAAAACTCCTTGTAGAAAGGCGAATAAAACTAAATTGGGTATATTGGTCTTCTCTTCAAGCCTAACAAGAGACCAAAAAATCGCCGGAAAAAGCATTAGCCCCCACAGCTCTCCCATTGCTCCTCTAACGTAAAAATCTACACTGTGATATGGAGCAAAACTATAAAAAATAGCAGAGAAACTACCACCAAGCTTACTCCAAAATTTTCTGGCCAAAAGGTACATAAAGATAAAAGAACCCAAAAAACTAAAAGCGAACATTATTTTTGCGGAAATTATTAAATTATGAGTAAGAAAGTAAAAAACTTCCCCAAAATAATAGGGTAGCGGGGCATAATAATTAAAAATGGGATAGCCGTACAAACCGCCTAAATCCGGCACCCAGCGGCAGGGAATTTGATGATCTTTAAAACACTTATCAATTTCATAAAGCCTGATTACTTGAACATCATCATGGTGAGTAAAATAAGGAGCTGCAAAAAGCGGCCAAAGCAAACTGGCAGTAAGTACAAATCCCAATAAAAATTCTTGGTGTTGTATTAAAAAATTTTTCATTTAGAGTATCTCTTTCTACTAACCAACAATAATGCTACGCCTGCTGCAGAAATAATTGATATCCAATTACCAGTTACCCTAACCGGAGTATCTTTTAATTCAATTTTGACATTGAAATTACCTTTTGGCAATTTAAATTGAATTAATCCCATTTTCGAAGGATTTTCCTGGACAACGACCCTGTTATTGGCCCACACTTCCCATCCAGGAAAATAAGTAATCGGTGCTTCAATCATACTCTCATCTAAAACTTTGATGCCGGCAGATAGCGAGGTTGATCTTTTATTAATACTCGTGACTGCAATATTTCCTTTGGCCGACATAGGTACATCAAACACCACACCGTCTACAGTTTGGACCCAAATTGGCAGATAATCCTTGGTTAAATCTATTCCCTGTCGCATCTTATCTTTATTTACAAACTTATCGAAAAATGCATCATCAGAATACTCTTTGGGCTTAAAATAAGAAAAAGTAGCAATAACAGAAACAATAACTACCAGGCTAACAAAAAAATTTTGCCTGCTTTTAAACAAAGGCGTAATTACCCCACCTGCTATGGCTACAATAAAAATTGAGATGGCTAAAAATCTCCAGGGGAATTGAATAAATGCCATCATCGGGAAGGCTTCCCAGATAAATGCAGACTTATTATGTTGCAGAAAAATCGATAGGGCAAAACTGACAGCTAAAAACAAAAAAATTCTTAAGAATTTTTTATTCTTTCGGTAGATAATGCCAAGGACGAAAACTACCAGCAAGATTATCCAGTTAACTAAGCCTACTTGAAATGATAATCCATCATTAGGTCCCCATACCGAAGATCCATATCCCCAAAATAGAGAAATGAATTGTTTAATCGCGACGAAATGAGCCCGAAAATTAAAATAACCAACTGTTAAGTATTTTGTTTGGATAAAGTCTCTTTCAAAAAAAGCCGGCAATAAAAAAAAGGCGGCTAAACCAATTCCTAAAACTATTCCCCCAGTAAAACCTAAAAGACCCTTTAGGTTTTTGTACTGCCAAATTAAATATCCCATCCACAAAATTAAAAACGGCAGTAACATTAATGTTGTCACGTTATGAGTTAAAAATAATCCGGACAGCGATAATGCCAGAAAAATTACATTCCTAACATTGGTTTGCTTTGCCAATTTCAAACAGTAATAAAAAATCAAAGGGAAAAAGATAAAAGCCCAGGTTTCCGACAAAGAGCCTCTGACATAAATATCAACTGCCCTGTAAGGTGCGTAGGTATAAAGCATACTTGATACAAGCGCCGCTTTTTTACCGAACAGCTCCTTAATAAAAAAATACATGGTGATGGCAGACAAAATACTGGCCAGCATAAACAGAATTTTGCTAGTCCATAAAAAATTAAATCCCAGAAGATGAACCAAAGCCCCTATATAATAAGGAAGGGGAGCGTAATAATTAAAGGTTGGTTCTCCAAAGCGCAAATCCGGCGCCCAGCGAACGGGAAATTGCCCATCTGCTAAAGCCGCGCTCATCTGATTTAATCTGGCGATAAATATATAATCTTGCGTATAAAAAAATCTGGAATTAAAAAAAGGTAACAGTGTGGGAATGGTTAACAAAATTAAACCTAAAATAGTAACTAGCGATTTCTTCATAAACTATTTTCCTGGTAAGACCTGGTAAAGCACCGAGGCATCCGGAAGTCCTGTTTGACTGGATTTGGGAAATTCCATAATCAGCTTTAAGTCTTTGGCAGATTTTTCCAGTTCTTTTTTATTCCCCACAAAAAAGGTTGGGTGATCTTTGGCAGACTCTCTAAGTTTGGCAGAAACAGTGGCAGAACTGCCTATTACAGAAATTTGTGACTTATCCAGATAAATATATATTCCATCAGGCAGAGTGCCGAAATACCCGGCTGTCCCTACTACCACCGGCCCCGACTTTTTCTGATCTATTAAATAATTAGCTATTTGTTTTAGGCCATACCCGGCTGTCCAATCTTCAAAATAACCGATTCTTTCCTCTTTCGGTAGACTATCCGGTGGCGGATTTTTAACTAATTGATAATCAAACCTCAGAGGCAAAAAAACCAAAATAATTACCAGCACAAGAATTTTTATTCCCTGTGGTACCGGTGATACTTTTACCAGCCGTGATACCTCTGCTGCACCATACCCTGCTATTACTAACAAAGGTGCCACCGAAGTCAACAAGTATCTGGCAGTAAAAGTTTTTAAAAATGCCATGGACAAAAGCATGGGGATTATCGCCCAAAGAAAAACTATCCAGCCTAATTTATTTTTGGTTTTCACAATTGACCCCAAACCAAAAGCTATTAGTAAAAGTATTGGCCAGGTAAACAGTTTGGGAAACCAATCCGATATATCATGAAAATGAGGAATAAAAGGATCCAAGGGTCGACCAGTTAATTCAAAAGGAGAAAACATATAATCGGCATTGCGGGATGATAGCAAATGAAAATTGGGCCCTAATCTTAATAGGTTATACATAACCAAAGCTATAACCACTGCCACTCCCCAAAGCAACACTAACTTAACTAACCAGTACTTATCTACCCCACTCCTTTTGAAAGCCAATATTGAAACCGGCACCATTAAACTATTTAACATTCCCGGAGTTTTGGTTAACACTGCCCCGCCTAACAAATAACCCAAAATCATGGCCAAATCCAATCGCATTTTTCGAACCACTACGATAGCCAGGTAGATGATCCAGACAGTAAAGGATGATTCCATAGAATCAACCAAAGCCATCCTGTCGAAAAAAAAAGTATAAGGGGTAATTGTATAAATTAAACCTGCCCATAAAGCGGCTGTTGAGTTAAAAACTTTCCTGGTTAAAAAAAATATTCCCAGCAGGGTAAAAAAACCGGAAATTACTGATAAAAACCTACCTGCAAAAAGTGGGTCAGAAAATATTTTAAATAGAGGAATCATTATCCACATAAACAAAGGGGTTTTACCATCAGATAAAGGCAAAAAGCGCAGAGTAGGTTCTGACTTTATTACTTGTGCCCAACGGATGTAAATAGCCTCATCCGCAAAAATCGGCTGCAGAGTTAAATTAGGCAATCTTAGTACAAAATAGGCGACGACCAAACCAAAGAGGACTATTATTTCGACTTTGTGTTTGCGTACAAAATTCACTATCTTATTGTACGTCGGTTAAGCGGATGAGGCAAGTCTTTTAGTTTCTAGCGGGATTTCGTTTGGCGGTGGGGTTAGTGCTGAATAATTTAATACCTAAGCTTCCATCAAGGCCTTGGATATCTTCTACCAGGGTTAGCCTGTGTTCTGTTTGATCTATCGGGGAAATAGCCAAGTTATCCCCTGCTAAAAATTCATTAATATAGGTATCATCTTTCCAGACTATTCCTCTCATTTGAATATTTCCGATGGTGTAATTATGGTTTAAATTGATGTCGTTGTAATAATTGGAGCTATCCTTCAGACCGTTTAATTTTTGAAATTCTTTTGGGTCAATTTTTTTATAAAATGCCAGCAGAATATAAGAAGTATCCCTGGCGGAATCCAATACAAACTTTTTATCCTTTTGTTCTTCACTTTTTTTAGCCAGTTCAATATATGGATAACCATAAGAAATGCTTCTTTCATTTTTAAGTAAAATAAAATACTTGGTATAAAAAAGTCCCAAAGAAAAGATTAAAATTATTACAATAAATACCGATTTATTGATTCGGTTAAATTTTTGGAAAAGATAATATACTCCAAAAGCAATAATTACAGTAACCAGCCAAAGATACGGTAACACCCTCATGGTGTAAAAAGGCTCAGTTGTTAGGGCCGCTGGCACCACACTAGCTAACCCATTTATTACAATAACTTTAATTACTGGTTGCTTGATAACTTTAAAAATTTCCTTCAGTCCTAGGAGAAAGGGTATAATCATAAAACTGTAAAATACACTTAAATCCGGGATCGAACGCACTAGTTGCGGGTCAGGATCAAAAAACAGATTTTTCGGTGATAAATATGCTGTATATTGCGCAGCGAATTTCCTGATTAAATAGTAACTATTTTGCAGGGTATTTCCGAAAAGATTACTCCAATAACCAACCTGATCCAGCCTCCTACTAGAGGCCGCAGTCCCTATCAGCATCAGTTGCGGAATTTGGCTGACAAATAAAACTATCACGGAAATCAGCATAATTTTTCTGGTAAAAGATTTTCTAAAAAGAACTATGAGTAAGAAAATAAATAACACTGTACTTAATCTTTGAGCTTGATACGCATAAGGAGCTAAGCCAAAAATGGCTGATCCAATGATCAGAAACTTCGGCCGCTTCAGTGATAGAACAAAAGCATAGATCCCGGCCAGTAGTATTAATAATGCTAAATTTGCCTCAATTGCATTCCGGCTAAAAAAGATCGCCCAGGGACCAATCGCCATCATTCCGGCAGCAAACAAAGCGAGTTTTTTGTTTTCCTTAAGAGGGATTTGACCGATGATTAAGTAAGTTAATATCACTATTAAGACTCCCGCGGCTGCTGAGATAAAACGGGTGGAGAAAATAGACAGGTTAAATAAATAGACCGAAATCATGGTTAAATAGGTATAAAATGGTGATTGAAAAGTACCAAACACTCTAAAATATAACGGAAAAGATTTGCCAAAATGATCCTTGCCGGTTTGAATTAGTGAATAAGCGTTATAACCCTGGTAAGCTTCATCAACATTTAAACCCGGGGGTACTTGATCCAGTAAATAGAAACGTAAAAACAAAGCCAAAACAGTAATAATAATTAACTGGTATTTCATTACAGTATTTTTCTTCTGGTTACAAATAAAAACCCTAAAGTGATAATAGTATTAATTAAAGGAAAAAACAGTATTGGGCCCAAGTAATAGTTTTCATTAATAAAAGCGCTTACTAGAATTGCTGCTAAAAAAAATAACCCTGGACTCAGTATTCTTTTTTTTAAAACCACATATATCCCCACCAGGAAAAATGGCATCATTAAGAATGAATACTTTTCAAACTCGCTAACATCAGCTCTTTCTCTTGGGGTACTTCCAAAAAAATACAAATTAAGATCCAGAGTTGAGAACAGATTTTGTTGTAATCTCGTAAAAGGCCGGCTAATCTTTGTGTAATAAAATAAAGCTATCTTATTGGTGTATAGTTTTCCTAAACCAGCGGAATAATAACCATGCCTTTTGTTTTGTGATACAGATTGATCGATGCTTAGAGTGGAAATACTTTTATCAAACCCCTGCTGTAAGTTAATCAGGATCAGGACTAAAAACAAAACTGCAGTTATGTTTTTAAATATCCTACTTGATGCAATGACGGAGTATAACAACAAAAAATTAAACACCACCAACAGAATTAGGATTAAGGGGCTGAGTTTTAAAATAAACCAAAACCAAGGAGTTAACACAAAAACCACCAACAAAACTGCATAAGGCATTAATATTTCCCTTTTAAATCATTAATTCTAATCCGAAACATGTCATAAACAGCAGCTGCTGCATCTTTGATAACCTGTACCCTTTCCGTATCCACATAATTCCATTCCACTCCAACTTCCGCAATCTTAAAACCATATTTTTTGGCCAGATATAGAAGTTCCACATCAAATCCGGCATTAACTGCTCCGGTATGGGTGTGTACTACTCCCCACTCCCCTTTTATTCTGGGGATAATTTTTTGAATAGCCTTTTGGTCAAAAGCTTTAAAACCACATTGAGTATCGGTAAAAGGCAGACCTAAAATTAGATGACGCAAAATAGAAAATCCCCAGGCAGATAGTTTTCTAATAAACGGCGCTCCTTTTCTACCGCTACGGGATCCGATCACAATATCAAAACCTTCTGCAAATTTAGGCAGGAATTTTTCCAGCTGATTAATCGGGGTCGCCTGATCCATATCAGTAAATAAAACAACCTCCCCTTTTGCTTGTTGCATTCCGGTCATTACTGCCATGGCCTTACCGCCGTGTGAGTTTTGAATCAGTTTAAACTGCTCCTGTTTTGCCAGGGATTTTTTAATTAGCTCCACTGTTTCATCAGTTGACCCATCATCGACAATGATTACTTCATATTCCAGTTTTATTTGATCAAGATAGTTTACCACTTGATCCAATACTCTTTTATTTAAGTTTTGCGATTCATTATATGCCGGAATCACTACTGATAATTTTGTCATGGTTTTCCGCTGGGATTAGCCACTAAACGATAGATATTTACTCCGCACTGATTTTGCTGCCAGTCAATTTTAGACCAGCCAAATCCGGCTACTTCATATTTGGGATTATGCGTTGGATCACAAACCGAATCTTCACACACCACAAATAGCTGACTGGTTTTTTCAAAAGGCAATTGTTTTGGTTTATATCCATAGACATCCAGATAAAATTGATAAGCCGAGTCATAATTATTTTTAGAAATCAAGGCAAAATTAAACGGCTGATTTTGCGACCTGGCGATTATAAATCTGGCGATGTTTTGAGTATTCTGTAATTGATTATTGGGAGGATTTCGCAGGGGATTTTCCTGCAGATTAACCGCTGCCAGAATTACCATCAGCGTAACTAAGCCTGTATTTATTAGCCACTTATTCATTTTTAGTTTAGGAATGCGGATAGCAGATAAGGAGCCAATCAGTAAAAACGGAACCGGGTTTAAAAATCCCAGGTAATGATCATAAATACTTTGCTGGTAAAAAGACAATATAAAAATACCAACAAATAACCAAACAGCCAAAGCCATTGCTATCCATCCCCAGTTAACAATTAAAGCAACTATCACCAACAAAGATACAATAACCGTTAAATAGAAATTTTCTCCGGTCATATACCGGCCGATTAGTTTATCCAGATAAATAGTTGGCGGTTTGGAAATGTTACTGATTATATTTCCTTGAAAAGCTTGGCTTTGAGTAAATAATTGATTAATAGCCCGAAGATTTAACCAGTCATGTCTTAAATCAAAAAATAACAGGGGAGACATCATTAATAAGAAAACTATAATTCCTGAAATAGTTCCCAACACTATATTTTTGGCCGGTTTCTTATCATTTTTCTGTAAAAGCTCAATAATCCATAATATTCCAGCAATGGGAATTAAAATCAGGGCCAAATAATGCATTTGAGCTGCAGCCGCCAAAGCCGCTCCGGTTAATACTAGCCATAAAAAATTTCTGCTTTGGTGCATTTTATATAGCCCAAATATTACTGCCAGAGAAAAAAAGGGGAGGGGATTGGGATTCCAGGAAAACCGGCTGTAGTAAATGGTTACCGGAGAAATGGCATACAAAAAGGCGGCAATCAGTCCGGCTTTTTTGCCAAACCAGATTTTACCTAAGTAATAAATAAATCCCACAGTTAATACCCCAATGAATGCCACCATTCCAGATGCTGCTGCCGGGTTTAAGTAAAAAATGCTCATTGGTACTGCCATCATGTAGTAATACAAAGAACCCAAATAAATATTACCAACCGAAGTTGGCGGACCGATTAGGGGAAAATGGTTACCGGTTACTATAGCTTTAACTATTAAGGCATCTCTTCCCTCATCCCCTAGGAAAATCATGTATTGATCAAGTTTATAAAACCGCAAAAATGCAGCTAGCACTAAAGTCGCCAGAATTAAAATAAAAATCAGCTTGTCTGTTTTGAGATACCACCATAGCTTCACCAAATCCAGATAGGATTTAAAGATTACATTAATATTGGCTCCGGTTGGTTTACCGGACAACCGGGCAAAATGATTGACTCCCACTTGCGCGGTTTTAAAATGGGCTTTTTTGGTTTTGATGGCCAGTTCAGCATTAATCATGGCTCCCCTGCTGGATTCCAAATGGGGAATTTTTTCCAAAACTTTTTTCCTGACCATTTTAAAACCACAATCCACATCTTTTAAAGTTAATCTAAAAAATAACAGCAAAGTTAACATCCAACCTTGTTTAAATAAAATTCTAAATAAAGGATCTTGCCTTTTAATACGATAGCCAATTACCAAGTCATGATCCTCTATTTTCTCCAGAAATTTCGTAACCTCAGCAAAATCAAACTGGCCATCACCGTCGGTATAAACAATTACTTCATATTTGGCATTATAAAAACCGGACTTTAAAGCTTCACCGTAGCCTAAATTTTTGGGATGATGAATGACTCTGATTTTGGGATTTTTACCAGCCAGATCATCGGAAACTTTACCGGTTCCGTCAGTTGAACCGTCATCAACAATGCTTACTTCATAATCTTTTAAGTTTAATTTTTCCAAAACCGCCAGGGCTTTGTTAACAGTAACGGTAATATTTCCTTCCTCATTATAGACCGGAAAAAATACCGAGAGGTTTTTAATAGCCATTGTAATATGCTAACATCAAATTATGCACAAAACAACGAAAGACCTCTTACTCCTGGCCCTGATGGTTATTATCGTTACTTTTGCTATTTGGCTCCCCCATCTCTTGGCATTACCTAATTTCTGGGGATTAAATTTTAGCCAGGGTTTTGCCACCATTTATCGCAACTTTGACGGACTGGAATACGTTATCATTGCTAAAACTTTTTATAACCCTGCTACTTTTGCCTCTATTCCCCAGTCTCTTCCTGCTAACTATTTTGCTTCCCATTTTCCCGGATATTCTATCCTGATTGCTTTGTTTGCCCTGTTTTTGGGGTATTTAAAATCAATGCTGTTAGTCTCAGTTGGCTCCACTATTTTGGCTACCTGGGCTTTTTATTTTCTGGTAAGAGATTTCCGCCTAAGTTCCCAACCCTTATTACTTGCTACCTTATTCTTACTACTTCCTGCCCGATGGTTAATTGTACATAGCGTGGGGGCATCGGAACCAACTTTTATCTTATTCATTATTTTAGCAATTTATTTATTTATGAAATTTGAGGAATCTAAACAATACCCATATTTAATCTATTTCGGTATTGCCGGATTACTGGCTCAAATTACCAGACCACCGGGAATCTTACTGTTTGTGGCTTTAGCCATTTATTTCCACTGGAAGCTGTTTATGCGAAGAAGAGTCATCAGTGTAAAAGATGCTCTACTAACACATCTAAAATATATCCCCATATTATTAATTCCTCTGGGGATGCTTTTGGTGTTTTATTTATTCAGTGTAAATTATGGTGATTTTTGGGCTTATTTTAAAAGCGGAGATAATATTCATTTAACCTTTCCCCCGTTTCAGGTGTTTAATAAGTCCCAGTTTTGGGTAGGAGATATCTGGCTGGAAGATATTGTCTACATTTTTATACTGGGATTTTTAGGGGGCGTAACTTTATGGAAGAAAAAACTTTACCCAATAGCTTTTTTTGTTTTAACCTATCTTACTGCAGCCACTTTTATAGCTCATCGAGATATTAGCAGGTATGTTCTACCAGTTACTCCATTTATCCTAATTGCTTTTGAGAAAGTCTTAGTCAGCCGCAAAATTAAAATAATCCTACCGATAGTACTGCTAGTCATTTATCTATACGCCCAAAATTTTATTCTCTCCAACACCGCCCCTATCCCCAATCTAGAGATATTTAATTAATTTTAGGTAAGCTGTGGCAGGGGAAAGGGTTCTTTTTTATAATCTAGATACATTTGTATTGTTTCTCCATGATCAAATGCCAGTTCTTCAAGAGAAGGCAGGTTGCCAATGGGAAACCAGTCTACAGCAGATGATTCATGATCTGGTTCTGCTATTTTTTTAATAGCTTTAACAATAAATGTTAGTGCCACATTTTGTCGATCCTCACGTGGCCGATTAGGGCTCGTGTTAATTCTAAAAAGTTTTACCACCTCCCCTTTCCAGCCAGTTTCCTCTTTTAGCTCTCTTAAAATTCCCTGTTTGGCGGTCTCACCCCTATCCAGAAACCCGCTTGGCAAACTCCACCTTCCCCCATTTAACAGATTAGCTGCTCTTTTTACTAACAGCAGCTTCTTATCCATTTCCACTATAGCATGTACCACCACATGTCTTAAGCTGGCCTTACCCCCATTTTCAAATGTACAATTTATCATTTTAGTCTTCCTGATGACGCCATGTAATAAAATGATTGACCAAAAAATTCCAGATCATTACAGGGGGGATGGTAGCAAAAAAGTAAAAGTTGTTGTAGGCAATGGCACGGCCGAAAATATTAACTGCCCCATCCCCATAAGTTAAATGTAAGTATTTTACTATTAAAACTCCAATAATCAGTCCTCCGAGACTGACCAAATTAAAGATTCCCAGTTTTTGCCAGAAATTGGTGTTAGTTTTTCTGTACCTAAAGGTCCAATAATTATTCAAAATAAAATTATTAATGATGGCAATCTCGGTTGAGAATCCTTTTGAGGTAGCTGGAGGCAAGGTGAGAACCCTAATAAATATTTTGTAAAATAAAAAGTCCACCAAGGTTCCTAAAAACCCAACCAAAGAAAATTTAACCAAAGTCTTTGCTTTTCTGGTTAACCTAAAAAGAGGAATCTTAAAACCCCATTTATTTAAGCGTACATCCAGACAATAAGTAATAACATCATAGGTATAATTAAAAACTTTATTTTTAGAATATCCTTCCAGGCGGTTTTTGAAAATTAGGGGTACCTCTTTATATTTAGCTCCTGCTAAAATCATCTCGTTTAAAAAAGCCGGCTGAATAATAAAGGTTTTCTCTTTCCAAGGAAGTCTGTTAAAATTTATTTTTTTAAAAATTTGCGGAGTAAAGGCTCTGGCAGAGTTAGTAAATTCTTTAATATCAAACGGTCCCATCACTAGTCTACAAAATAATGATGATCCTAAAGTAAAAATCCTTCTTGATAAGCTCAGTTTATTCTTGCCGCCTGCTATCAACCTTGAACCAATCACAAAATCATACCCTTGTTCTATACCCTTTATTAATCTGACTAATACATCTGGTTCAACTTGACCATCCGCATCAAGTTGGGCCAAAACATCAGGATGAATCTTCTCAAGGGCAAACTGATGTCCTTTTATAAGTCCTACCCCAAGTCCTGGTTCTACTTTTAGAAAATGAACTTTACTATTTTTAACTGCGATTCCCCTAGCTATTTTATCAGTTCCATCAGAGCTCCTAATATCATCGGCAATTATAATATGTATTTCCCAGCCAGGAAGATTTTTTTGCTCTGCAAAAGCCTTTTGGACAGTTGATTCAATATTTGCTTTTTCGTTATAAGTAGGGAGCACTATCGAAACTTTCTTCATAAAATTTACACCATCTTCAGGAGAATTTTGCCAAATCAGCATGAACCATGATTTTAATAAGTTCCTTAAATTTAGTTTTTGGCTCCCACCCTAAAACTCTTTTGGCCTTAGCAGCATCACTTTGAAGTGGGCCAGTTTGTACAGGTGGCACAAAATGAGCATCTGTTACTACATAATCTTTGAAGTCTAACCCAACAACGGCAAAAGCCTCTTCGGCAAAATCGGCTACTGTATGAATTTCTCCCGTTCCTATTACAAAATCGTCTGCCTTATCCTGTTGAAGCATCATCCACATCGCCTCAACATAATCCGGAGAATACCCCCAATCCCTTTTGGCTTCCAAATCTCCTAATTTTAATTTACCGCCTTTCACAATTGGATCACCCAACTCATTTAAAGGAATTCCTTCTTTTTTACCGTTTTTAATACAGGCTACACCTGCTGTAATTTTTCTGGTGACAAAATTCAAGCCCCGTCTTGGGCTTTCATGATTAAATAAAATTCCACAAGCGATAAATTGCGGCTGCTTTTTATCATTCCTGGCAATAACGGCCATTCGATGAGCAAACTCTTTGGAAGCGGCATAAGGATTGGCCGGATTAAAAGGCGTTTCTTCATTTTGCGGCACTTTTCTTGGAGCGCCAAACATCTCAGAAGTTGAGGCTTGATAAATTTTTGCCTGGGGAACAATTTGTTTGGCGCGTTCGAAAAGATGTAAAGCTCCTACACCGGTGATCATAATCGAGGCAAATTTATCGCTAAAAGAAGCAAACGGAGATGATAAAGAAGCCAGGTTATAAATCTCATCCGGTTTAAAATCTAACAGGGCCAGGGCAATTGATTCGGGAGATTGAAGATCGCCATAATATATTTTAATATCCTCTTTGATATGTGCAATATTACCAAGCTCACCCACAGCGTTTCTTCTCATCAACCCTCCCACCTCATATCCTTTGTCCAATAATAATTCAGAAAGATAAGAACCGTCTTGTCCTGAAATTCCGGTAATAAAGGCTTTTTTACTGTTTGCCATTTTGGTTACTATATCTAATTGTTATCTGCTTCGTCAACATCCTGTTTGAATAATTCCAAATCTTCCTGAATAGATCGTAGACTCTCCTCACCAAACTGCGCAACAAATTTAGATGGATTAAGCCAGGAATTTTTCAGAAGCCTGGCTTGTTTTTGGTGATTATATTCATCAAGCAAAATAGGAATAATTAAGGTACTGTTTAAATTAAATGTTCTGGCAATTAGTTTGGCGAAGTCAAAAGGGGTAGTATAGTTTTTGGAGCTAACATGATAAATCCCCTGTTGTTTTTTTTTCACTAAAACAATCAGCGCTTTAGCAATATCATCAGTTAAAGTCGGTGTGATATTTTGATCTTTCACTGCTTTTATCTGGTTACCTTGATTTAATTGAGTCAAAAAAAATCTGGCTATATCAGTTTTGTTTTTGTAATAACTACTGTAAGGCATGGATATTCTAACAATTGTATATAAACAACCGCTTCCCAAAACAAACTGCTCACCAAAATATTTTGTTTGCCCATACCAATTAATCGGATTTGGATTGTCTTCCTCAGTATATGGTGAATCATTTTTTTCTCCATCAAACACATATTCAGTAGAAATATGAATTAAGTGTTTAGCCAGGATTTTAGCAGCATCTGCGACATTTTTTGCGCCTACTGCGTTAATCTGGTAGCTTAAACTTTCCTTACTGCCTTTTTGTTTTTCTGCTTCCTCTACATCAGTGTAAGCTGCAAAATTTATCACTACTCCTGCATCTTTCTCCCTGAGAAATTCCAAAACTTTATCTTTATCCAAAATATCAAGTTCATAAGAAGAAGGAGCGCTAACACTAAACATTTTTGAACTTATTTGTAAAAATTTTGACCCTACTAAGCCGTTACTACCAAAAACTATTATTTTTTTCATCAATTGAATTTATCCGGAAAAAGCTGTCTAATTCCTGGATTAACTTTATCCCTTTGGGATAAAATCGGATTTTTAATTGGCCAATTAATGGCTAAATCTGGGTCATCCCAAGCAATCGCCCTGGTATCGCTACCGTCCCAATACTTATCAACTAAATAAATATAGTCAACTGCTTCCTCTCCTGTAACACAAACTGAATTAGCTAAACCATTGGGTATAAACAGTCCGATTCTATTGTTATCATTAATATTAAAAGTTTCTACTTTTCCAAAGTCAGGGGAATCTGGCCTTATATCAACAATAGCCACGAAAACTTGCCCGTTTAAAGGATAGACAATTTTATTCCATCTTTCAGCGTGAATACCTCTTAACACCCCGGGCTTGGAATGGGAATGATTCATCTGTATCCCTACAAATTTCATCCCGGATATTTTCTCCAACTCATCACTATGAAAAATTTCTCTAAAAAATCCTCGTTCATCCTTAAAAATGGGTCTTTCCAAAATTAGCAGTCCAGGAATTGAAGTTTTTTTAATGTTGTCCATAGGCTTTTTGTGCAGAGGCATCAATGTTAGGTCTCCCCTGCATTAACGGTTTCCACCACCATTCATTTTGTTT
>Ga0209515_10004766_pt1 | contig 18085 bp, 7 predicted proteins | sample Subgroupgradi54m_FD_187454 | JGI IMG/M metagenome (GOLD analysis project Ga0209515, IMG submission 187454) | Subsurface groundwater microbial communities from S. Glens Falls, New York, USA - GMW60B uncontaminated upgradient, 5.4 m (SPAdes)... ...
GGGTGCCCGGGACGGGTTGAAACTGGTCGTCATGGCCTATGACTACCCGGCCGGGGCCCCGCCGGTACAGATCGCGGCCGCGGTGGCAGCCCAGATGCGCTGGGCGGCCACTAATGGTTTCAACACGCCGTTGGGATTGGCGATCAACGTGGAACCGGGGAGCGTGGACCCGACCCTGGCCGATCGGTCGGCGCAGGCCGGTGAGATTGCCAAGGCCATCGTGGGCCGGCTCCGGACCGATTCCTCGACGGGCTATGACGGCGAGACCCTCGTGGTGCACGTCGCCGGCGAGTTGGACCTCGTGGATCTGGCCAAGGATGGCGCGCTGTCGCCGGCCCGGCGCGTGACGCCGGCCCAAGCTCAGCGGCTATGGCGGATGCTGGAGACGGCGGTGAAGACGCTGGCCGGCAAGACGCCGATGAGCCCGGCCGAGCAGCACTTGATTCCGATCCCGCGGACGATGCAGGGGTGGTGGCAGACGCAGGCCCGGGAGAGTGCCCGCGGCCTGGCAACCGGGATCGTAGGGTTGGAGCCGGTCTACGCCAACCTCTTCGAAAATCCCAAGCAATGGTTCAACGGTCGGCCGGTCGTCCACTTGGGGACCGGCGTCGCCGGGCCCGAAGGCGGGATGAGCGTCAAATGGCTCCGCTATCTGACAGGCGGGTTGACCAGCGATCAGGCGCGCGTCGTCGAGGCCCGTTTGCGGCTGATCAAGCGGTCGCCGGACGGTCGCGTGCTCAAAGAGCAGATCGTCCCGTCAATCCTCGGTCAGGATATTCCGGAGATCAGCGACGCCGTGTGGGACGAAGGGGAGCTGGAGATCACGCTCCGTCGGGATTCGCATGGGCCGGCGCTGCCGCTGGGGATCGCCGTGCGGGTGGCGAACCCGCATGCCGGGGCCGGCGAGACACCGCGCGATGTGTGGAAGGCGGCCGCCATCGCTGCGGGCGAGACGACCGGCACCGTGACCATCCCGCTCCCGCCGATCATGCCCGGCGCCAATGCCGTGACCCTCCTCACACACGATGAAGACAACGCGATTGTGGAATGGATCGGTCCCGGCCAGAACCCGCGTTACCTGGCGATCGCGGCCCCCTCGATCGCCGACCGCGCCGCCCGCCGCCTGGAGGCCGCCAAGATCCTCCTGCCGGCGATCCGCGGGCAGCTCGGCGTCCCGCCCGGAGCGCCGCTGACCGGCACACAGCTTAAGCCCCTGACCTATGAGGTTCTCGATGCCCTGCGCAAGGCGCGAGGCGTGAGCGAGGTGTTTTCGCGCCATGACCTGCTCGTGGCCCAGGTCGTCTTGGAGACGTCGTCGCTGGCCGCTGAAACCGCCGGGCGGGTCGAGGTGCTGGCGTGGCACACCTTGGGGACGTTGCCGCCATCGCAGGTTGAACGACATCTGGAGGAGTTGAAACGTCGGAACGTGACGGCGATCGTCGTGCGCGCGCCGAATTTCGAGCGCGACTTGCACACTGCCCTGACATCACTGACAGATCAAGGGGTCAGCGACGCTGCGGGGTGGTTCCGCCGAGCCCCCTATGCGCAGATACCGGCACTGTCCAAGGCGGCGCACGCCTTGGGGCTCAAGATGTACGTGGCGGTGGAGGCCGCGCCGCTCTTTGAGCGAGCGACGGCGTTGGGGCAGGCGGCCCACCAGAATGGTCAGCCGTTCGATGCGCTCACCGACCTCCTGCGGCTGGCGGTGGAAGTGTCGGAGATGGACGTGTCGGGGCAGAGATGGACTATTGACGGCATGGCGCTGGTCCACCCGGTCGGCGCTCAGCGCCGGCAGGTGGAGCGCGTCCTGCCGGGGACGTTCAACCTGACCATGCTGACGATCGGGTCTGATCTGACCCCCTCGTCGGAATCCAGTTTGGGGATTACGCCGGTGACGTTGGGTCGCGATCCCGCCGCGGTGCGCGAGGCCGTTCGGCGCGCGGTGGATCAGCCGCAGCCGGTGTCCCCGAAACAACAGCGGTTGCCGGCCGGCATCTTGCTTCGCGTGGAGGGGGAAGGGGCGCCGTTGACCCAGACCACGGCGTGGTTGAGCGATCCAACGCACCTGCCGGCCGCGGCCGACGACCCCAAGGTCTTGGAGCAGGTGCTGGCCCGCCTCCGCGTGCCCCGCCAAGCTACCCTTGAACGGTTGGGATACCCGACCGCGGTGATTCAAGAGGCCCTGACCAAGGCCCCGACCCTCACCCAGGAACAACTGACAGAGGCGTTGAAGCCGGACACCGGCGCCGCGGAGCCGTGGGCCGACGCCTTGGTGGCCAGCCTGGCGGCCGAATGGCGGGGGATCTCGGAGACGCCCCAGCTTTTCAGGACGGGAACTCCATTGGAGCAGGCCATCGCGTGGCTGTTCGGCATCCAGGTTTCCCCGCTCGTCATTGCGGAGCCCCCTCGGGTGGAGATCACGCCGTTGATGACCAAGCACGTCCGGCAGGCCGACGGCACGGCTTGGTTGGGGGTGCAGGTGACCAACCCGGCCGATCCGGCCGTGGCGACCGCCCCGGCGGTGTACGACGTCGAGCTTTACATCGATTACACCTCATGGCCGGCGCCGGTCCGGGAGGTCGGGACCTTGACCTTGAAACCCGGCGAGACGGTGCCGGCGTTGTTCCAGGTGACCGGGTTGCCGCGCCACGAGGATTCCCGGCTGGTCAAGGTCCGCGTCCTGCCGCGCAGTGCCGAGGGGTTTTTAGCGGGGCAGATGGCGACCCGGAACGATGCGCAGCAGGCGCTGGAGGTGGCCGGGTGCGTCATTCACCACGCCGATGGTCGGCCGACCAGTGTGACCAGGGAATTTGAAGACCAGATGAAGGATTTCCAGGACCACGAGAAGTATTACCGGCTCGTTCACGGCATCCCGGATCCGGCCACCATGAGTGAAGCCGAGCGGCAGGAGCACGACAAGGGATATGAGCGGCGGCTACGGGCATGGTTCGGCGAGGGGACGCCGCTGCAGCGCGCGGATGTGACGGTGGTGAACGATCCCGCGACTCAGAGGCCGGTGCTGAACGTGACGCTGCGCACGGCCGACCTTCAGCCCACGGCGGCGCAGGAGTCGGGTCGGATCCGGCAGGCCGTGGAACGCCGGGCGACGGAGTTGCTGGCCTGGACGCGTCCCGTAGAGGATGCGGGCGGGATTCGCGGCCGCACGTGGTTCTACACCGTGATCGGATTCCTCGGGTTCTTCGGGGCTGTGGTCGGGTACGCCGTCGGCATGCTCAAAGGGTACCGCCGCGCCGGGGCGGCCCGACGGTACCGCGAGGAGCTAGACCAAGAGGCGGCCGATATTCGCGCGACCAGTCCGGAGTTCGTGAGCGTGACCGGTGAGCAGATGATCCGCATCGAGGGGATTGCCGCGGACTTCAAGACGTCGCCGGCCAGGTTGGATGCCGAGCAAGGGAAAGTTCCCATGGCGCTCAAGGCCTATGACAAGCACTGGATCGGCGTCGTGGACGTGGCGACCGAGATGGCTAGCCAAAACATCGAACGGACCCCGGTGGACCCGCTCCGCCGCGCCGAGCCCGACCAGGCGACCCTGGCCGAGCAGGCCGCCGTCTTCATCCGCGCGGCGCCGCGCCTCCTGTTCGGCGGCGCCCTCGCCGCCGTTGGCGGCTTGGCGGCGGCGGTCGTGGTGGGGACGCCGCTGGCATGGGTGCTGGGCCCGTTGGTGGCGGTCACCGGCGTCGTGGTCGCCGCATGGACCTGGACGCGCCGGACGACCGACCAGCAGGCCGCGGCTGGGTGGTGGCTCATGTGGCCGGCGCGCGTGGCGGCCGGGCCGGTCGCCAACCATCCGGTGACCATCGGAGTGATTGGGGCGGCGGCCCTGGCCGCCGCCGTCGTCGTCGGGCTGGCCTTCCACCTAACGGTCCTGCCGTGGATGGCGGCCGCGACCATCACGGCGGTGTGGTTCGGCGTAATCGCCAATCTGGCGGATCCGGCCCCGGGACGGCTCCTCGGCGCTTTGGGTTTCTCGGCCCTCGGCGCCGTGCTCCTGACCGGGTTGTGGGGAGCGACCCTGCCGATTTGGGGAGGGTGGGTGGCGCTGTCGGTGGCCACCGTGCTTATCACCCAGCGTCTGCTCATGACGTGGTTGACGGCGGACCAACCGATGCAGAGATTGCTGGAGGGTACCTGGTCGGCCGCGCGCTTTGCCATCAAGTGGGGGGCGATCGCGGCGGTGGTCTACGGGTTCGTCACGGTGGCGCACCCGTTCCTCTGGGCGGGTGGAACGCTCTTCGGGTTCACGTGGGTGGGTGTGAGCGCGTGGCCTGCCTGGATGACGGTACCGGTCGTTGGAGGCATTCTGGCGGGGAACGCCGTGCATCAGTGGCGGCTCCTGCAGCATTACCGCGAGGAGCAAGGGATCACGCGCCGCGACCACGCGAGTTTTCTCATCAACGGCTTGGGGGCCCCGGCTGCAGTGGCCGTTGGTATGTGGTGGTGGCCCTTGGCGCCGGCGGTCCTCACGTACGTGATGGGTGGCATCCTAGCGTGGCAGGGGCTCTCTTGGGGATTGGCTTGGGGGGTCCGGCAAGCCGGCCGGCTGCGCCGCTGGTTCGAGGGGGCCGCGCCGTGGCGGGTGGCGCCGGAGCAGTTGGATTTGCGCCTGAACCCCTCGGAGTCGGTGGATCGTGACCGCTATGCCAGTGCCCGCGCGGCCGCCGCGGCGGATACCGAGCTCCAACGGCAGTACGAGACGGGTCCGTTCGTCCGACCAGATGGGTCGCCCGTGCCGGATGCGCAGCTCACGCCGATGCAGTGGCTGCTCATCAACCGACACTACTGGTTATTGACCTCGGTCTGGCAGGCCGGCCAGGAACTGCGATCCCAGGGCCGGCATTGGTCCGATCTGACGGGGCCAAAGCAGGAACGCCTGATCAACGTCTACTTCACCGAGCACCTGAAGGCCCATGCCGATACCCTGATCGGCCAGGACTCCGGCACGACGGCGCGGATCTTCCCGTGGACCAGCGATCCCGACGAAGTCGTCCACGCCATGCGGCTCGAGGATCGGCTTGTCGTCGTCATGCCGGCCCTCCTGCTCTCCTTGCAGGGGACCAAGGAGGTCACAACCCGGTGGAAGAAAGGACACTACCACCTGCTTCCGTGGGACCTCGTCCGCTTGGCGGTGGCCAGTTTCGCCGTGCCGCTGGGGTTCTTCGCCTCCATGGTGAACCGCACGGCCCGCGCCGTGTTTGCCAAGAATGCGAACATGGACGCGACGTTCGGCGTTCGGAGCGACGCCGGCATCAGCGGTTACACGACGCTGGACGACTATGTGCTCAAGGTGATGGGCCGGTGGCTGGTCGGCCACATCCACATTGTGATGCGGGCGTATCTGGGTCGCCGGGTGACGCGCCAGGCGGCGGATCTCCTGCTGACCCACCGCTGGGGCCGCAAGGATGGGTCGGTCCATGCCCACATCGAGCGGTTGCGCGGTCAAGCCGAGACGGCGTGGCAGACCGAGAATTCGGCGGCCTACCGCCGCCTGATGGGGGCGGCGGGGTATGCCGCGTTGGTGGGGGACAAGGCCCCCTTCTTCGACGTCGGCCGCCGCGAAATCCCGACCGCGTTCGAGCAGGAACAATGGAACCTGGTGCCGGATGAAGATAAGCTCTTCGATGCGGCGTACTTCGGGCCGAAGTTCACGAGTGGGCGGGCGGCGGGGACGCTGATCCAACGCTATGACACGGCGACGCGCGACGGCGTGCACATCTACACCCCGACGTACGTCCAGTGGGACGCGACGACGGGCACCGGCCGGCTCTCAACGACCCCGGGGAAGTTCTTGATTCGCATGCCGTATGCCGACAACCCCAAGTCCCGGTTGTCCGATTCGGCCCTGCAGTACTTCCAGGGGCGCCTGACGCCGGAGCCGGTGGTGACCCCAGCCGGCCTTGAGGAGCGCGCCTCCCTGACCGTCCGGTTCAGGGACGAAGAGGCGGCCGCATTCCCGGAGATCGAATCCGCCCGCCGGGCGATTGAGGACCCGCGGCACTGGCTTGGGACGCCGACGGCCGATGGGGGGTGGTCCACCGGGGCTCGTCGGGACGAAGGGGTATCGGCCGCCGAGGCGATGGCGGTCCGGATGGCCGAGCAGGCGCTCGGCGCGGGCAGCGAGACGGATGTGACGGCGCTGACCCAGATAGAACTAGGCCACGACGCCTACAAAGACGGCGCCGGATTGTGGTACCAGCTGCGGCTCGGGTTGTTCCGGTGGTTGCGGGACCGATATCTGGGGCTGACGCTGTGGGATGGTGAGCGTCGGGAGGATGCGTGGACTCCGGGTCGGGCGCTGGGGTGGTGGGGCCTCCAAACGCTCCTGGCGGTCGGCATCGGGCTCTTCGGCGGCGCCGGGTGGGCGATCGGCTTCCTCGTCGTGCCGTGGTTGCTCTCGATCTTCTACGGCACGCTGACGGCGGTGTCGTTCCCAGGACTGGGGATTCAGGACACGATCCTCCAGGGGATGAAGGGCCACTACGACGGCAAGTTCCTCCAGAAGGCGATGGACGGGTTCTTCAAAGAAACGTCCGCCGCTCATCGGCTCGTCGTGACGGTCGACGACTACGACCACTACTGGGGCCGATTGGAGCACGGCTATGGGTTGCTGATGGACGATCCAAAGCTGAAACTGGCGGTGCTGATTGAAGCGTACGCCCGCGCCATGCATCCGGAAGACGACCGGTACAAGAGGTTTCGGACCCAGATGGCGGATCCCGCGCTCGTCCGGCTTATGCGGCCGATCATTCCGAACGCCCCCGCGACCCGTTGGGCGCTGCGGCAGGTGATCCAGCGCGCCATCCTTGACCGGGTGAGGGATCGCATTGCTCGGATGTCGATCGTCGGGGACTCTCCGCGCCAGGCCTGGCTCGATGTCCGCGAGGCGCTGACCCGCTGGCTCCAGCTCGAGCTGGCCGCCATCGGCAACGACGTAGCGGGGATCCAAGCCCATCGCAGCCGGGATCGCGACGTTTTCGGCGCTGGCGACAAGAACCGGCAGCTCGGCGTGGATGGTCAAGACCCGTTGGCGCGCGCGATGCAGGGATTGGGGGTCCCGGCGATCAAGGATCGGACCTGGACCTCCTACTCCGAAGGGACCCTCTACGGCGGTGTTCGGATGCCGTCCATGATGTATAGCCAGACGACCGATCAACTCCTCGGCGATTTGATCGCGGCCGCCAGGGCCGGTGGCTTCTTAATTGACCGGATGGTGTGGTCGCGGGAACAGAAGTCGTTAACCGTTGTCTCCTCCTACCTGGCATCTGATGATGGGAAGTTGAAGTCTGTGGATCGAGGTCGCGGAGTGTTGCACTTGATGTACCTGGCTCGGCGGTTAACCGCCGAGCAATATCAGGCGACTCGACAAGAACTCATGCATCTGGAAGAACGGGAATCCGAGTGGTATCACACCACCTCCCGGATGACCCCGGAGGAGATTGCCAAAGCGGTCGGACCGGAGGTCTCGAAGCGCGCCCGTGAGATCGTCAAAAAGATCACCGGGGTATCCGTCGAGGTCAAAAAGGAGTGGACGGACAAAGAGGAGGAGTCCGTCCCGTCTGACGCGGTGAGAACCCAGCGGATTAATCCGCTAGCTGCGTACCTGGCTTCCGACCAGGACCAGACCGTCAACCAGTTCATGCTGACCCACACACATCTTCAGCCAGACCTTGAGCAGGTCAATAACTTTTTGAAGACGGACAGTCAGCGGATCGTGGCGCAGATTCCCGATGGGCTGACGGTGGACCAAGCCAATCGGTATCTCGAGGCGCGGGAACAGCGGCTCGGGTTGCCGAACGGCACCTTCGTACGATTCCAGCCCCAGGACCAGGCGCAGTTGACCCAGCAGCTCCGCCAGATGAAAGCGACGGTCGCCCGCGACGGCGAGCTCCGCCTGAGCGTGGCCCAAGCGCCGTCGGTGTGGATTGCCGGGGTCGTCAATCGTTGGTGGGGCATCTCCATGACTCCAGAGTGGCTCGCCCAGCGAACGGAACAGGCCCGGCGGTGGATTATGACCACCACGCTGGTCGCCGGGTGCAAGTTTCCCCTCTTGTGGGGCATCACCGCCATCGCCTGGCTGTTGGGCCTCTCGCCGATCAAAACGGGATGGGCCACGTTGAGCCGCTGGGGCCAGGGGGAGTACTGGCGCCGGGTCCGCCAGGGCGGGTCCCTCTTCAAGGAGCCGTACAGCGAGGAGGTGGTGTTCCTCAGCCGTCTGTACGGCGTCCGCACCGATCAAGTCGTCAGAGATCGGCAGAAGCAGATCGTGGATCTCGAATGGTCGGCGCTGGATGGGCTGTACGACGCCGCCTCGTGGCGGCTGGCGATCGGCACGTACCTGTTCCCAGGGACGACGATCGCCCGCCTGCCGTTGTGGGAGCGCCGCGGGTTGAAACTCCATGCCGCCCCGGTGCCGTTCGTGGCGGCCCTGCGGCTCTTGGAGGAGCCGCCGTGGACGGCCCCGGTCTCCGGGTTCAACCGGTTGCCGACCGATGCATTCGAGTTGGGCGAGGTGTTCGCGGAAGATACCTTGTTCGGCTGGGTTAACGCCCACCGGCCATGGTTGAACCCCACGATGAACGCGTCGAACGTGCACAAGGTCAACTACCTGCAGGCCCAGCAGGAGTTGCGCAAACGGGACGAGGCCGCGACGCGGGCCATCCAGTTCTTCAAAGGGCTCGGCATGGCCCAGGCAACCCAGCATTTGTTCGATCACCCGATGTTCGATCAAGCGCGCGCCGAGGCCAGTGCGATACAGCGTCTCTTCGGCTGGGACCCGACCACCCAGCGGCCGTCCGGGCAGTCCATCTTTGGGATGGAGGCGTTCCGCCGGGATGAGGTGGCCGCCGCGGGGGCCCGAGGGGCCGGGACGTTGAGCTACGGCTACAGCGGGTTCACCGCCAGCGACCTCTTCGGCCGGCGTGTGGGGCCGTTCGCCCCGGGTGAGGTGCAGGCATATTGGACCTCCCGGTACTATCAAGAGCTGGATCAGCGTATGGGCGGCGCATTCTTCCAGACCTTGCGCACCTTGCAGCGGGGGATGCAGCCGGCGCTCCTAGATGAGGTTTCGCGCGATGCGATCCTTGGAGGCCCCCTCCAGGATCCGTTCAAAGTGTTGGCGTGGGCGTGGGCGAGGGCGGCGGAAGAGCTCCAACAGCCGCAGCCGCCGACAGCTCCGCCAGCGGCCGGGATGGAAGAGGCGACGACCCGGACGGCAACGCGAGCGGTGGAGTCCATGACCGTGACGGCTGCGCCGGCGGTCGCAGTACCGCCCGCTCCGGTTCTCAGCCAGCCGCGGCGAGTGCCGGTGGCGTTCGACAACACGGTCTGGACGCCGCGAGTCCAGCCGACGACCGCCGAGGCGCCAGCCCCGGTCGCGGCGCCGCCGACCGTGGTGGCGGTGACGCCGCAGGCCCGGGCGCAAATGGCGCTGGACGTGATGGCCGCGGGGCTGAAGCTGACGGGGCAGGACACGATTACCGTGGCGGCGGTGCCGGTGTCGGCCATCGTCCAGGTGGACCCGGCGCTGGCGTCGGCCGCCGGCCAGATCATCAAGTTTGGCAGCGCGCGCGTCGTGATCGTCCCGGATGACCCGGCGCGAGCCGTGGACATTGTCGTGACCCTCATGGGCGAGCCAGGAACCAGGATTTCGGTCCGGACGTACGGCGGCCTCGAAGAGGCGGCCCTCAACGCCTTGGAAACCCAGGCCCGCCGGGCCGGGTTCCAGGTCGAGCCGCGCCAGCCGCTGACCGGGACGACCCTGGGCGATCTCCTGCGCCAGATCCTCGCCAACTTGTCGGGGTTGGAGGAATCGGCCATCAGCGACGCCCAGTTGGGCGAGGTCGTCAACGCGTTCACGCTTCGAACTGCCGCGTAACCCCCATTTATGGTATCCTCAAGGACAGTGACGAAAACCCGCAAATCTCGAGGCCGCCCCAAGCGGCCGCTGCGGTGGTGGATTCTCGTCGCCATCGGAGGGGTAGCCTGGTGCGTGGTGGGGGGGCTCTTCCTCTATTTCCTGGCATCTCCGCCGATCACCACGCCGACCCTCTTGGAACAAGGACAGTCCCCAGGCGGTGCTAGGCTAAAGCCTGGCACCGGCCACGAGGAAAGTCCTCAGGAACCGCAAGTGCTGAAGGGGTCTGACCCATGGGTCAGACCCCCACCGACGCCGGCCCCCACGCCGGGCGCCACCGCGCCGCTCTTGGTGGATGACTTCGAGGTCGGCCGGACACAGGGGTTGTTCGCCGAGCGCAAGAATCGCCTCGATGCGTTCCAAGGCACATGGGCCCGCCGCCCCTCCTCGACCGTCATCACGAAAGTCCCCGACATGCGCCCCGGCCACCCCGGCCAGGTCCTCCGCATCGAGTACCACAAGCTCGGCGGCTGGTGCGGCTGGTACACGCTGCTCAACGGCATCAACGTCGCCCCCTACAACGCGCTGACGTTCTGGGTGCGCGGCGAGCAGGGCGGGGAGCGGTTCGACATCGGACTGGCCGACGAGCGGATGCAGCGGCTGGAAATTGACGCCGTCTACGTCGGCACCGTCAAGGCGTTCCTCCCGCAGGGGGTCACGACCGACTGGCAGCTGGTCCGCGTGCCGCTGGCGTCGCTCCGCTCCGAGCTGGACCTGACCCGCATGGGCTCCCTCGTCCTCTGGTTCCGCTACGAAGGCTCCGGCGCCATCCAGGTGGACGACGTCCAGTTCGTCAACGATCCGGACGTCACCCGCCAGCAGGAGTACAACCGGCCGCGCGCGGCGGCCGACCCGACGGTCCCGCGGGCGATGTGGCTGTGGAAGCTCGACCCGGTGGCCAACCTCCAGGTCCGCGACGATCTCTTCGCGTTCTGCGACCAGACGGCGGTGACCCACATCTTCCTCTTTCTCGGCGAGTCGCCGGTCACGCAGGCGACGGCCGCCTACCACGCCCAACTGGCGGAGTTCCTCGAGGCGGCGCACCGGCACGGGCTGACCATTGATGCGCTGACCGGCAACCCGCTCTGGGCCCTGCAAGCGAATCACCAGGTCGTCCTCGACTGGATCCAGGGTTTTCTCACCTACAACGCCGCCCGCCCCCCGGCCCAGCGGATTGACGGCGTGCACCTTGACGTGGAGCCGTACCTCCTGGCGCAGTGGGAGTCGGAGAAAGAATCCCTCAAGCCGCAGTACGTCGGGCTCCTGAAACAATGCCGGGCGCTCATCCAGCAAGCCCGGCAGCCGGCGTTCCAACTCGGCATCGCCATCCCGCTCTTTTACGACCGCGAGCAGGACTTCGAACGGCAGGTGCTGGCCCAGGTGGACTACGCGGGCTTGATGGACTATTACGACGCCGCCGTGGACCTGATCGAGAAAGCGACCCCCCACATCGCGTTGGCCGACCAGGTTGGCAAGCCGATCATCATCGGCGTGGAGACGCAGGACCTCGTCCAGATGGGTCAGGGGAAGCGTCGGAACACTTTTTGTGAAGAGGGGTGGGAGGAGATGGAGCAGCAGTTGGCCCTCGTCGCCAAGGAGTTCCGCCAGCGCCCCGGCTTCGGCGGGCTGGCGATCCACTGCTACGAGAGCTACCGCCTCCTCCAGCGCGGCCGCAACGTGCCGACCCGCGACCGGCCCGCGAACCCGTATATCATCCCGTCGATCCGCCGGACCCAGGAGCTGGCGCTGGACGGCGATCTCTCGGAGTGGCAGACGCTGACCCCGCTGGTCGTGGACAAGAAACCCTACGTGGTGTACGGGGCCGGCGCGTGGAAAGGGCCGCAGGATCTGAGCGTCAAGATCTGGAGCCAGTGGGACGACGACGCGGTCTACTTCGCGTTCGAGGTGACGGACGACGTCGTGATCCAGGAGCGCCGCAAGGGGGACATGTGGGAGGGGGACCACATCGAGCTGTGGGTGGACGCCGACCTGTACGGTGATTACAATGAAGCCATGAACAGCGCCGACGATTTCCAGATCGGCCTCAGCCCCGGGAATTTCCGGGACCTCCCGCCGGAGGCGTTCATCTGGGTGCCGTCGGTGCCGCCGTCGGCCATGCAGGAGATCACCGTGGGGGCCCAGAAGCGCGACCATGGGTACACACTCGAAGTCCGCATCCCAACGAGCGTGCTGTTCTCCACGCTCCAGCGGCGGACCGGCATCGAGCCGGGCCCGGGCGGCGCGCCGCGCCCGGTGATCGTGCCGGAGCCCGGCGTCCAGAACGAGGTGCTCACGGACCACCGCCTGCGGCCCGGTTTCCGGATGGGGGCCATGGTGGATACCAGCGACGCCGACGACCCGCACCAGCCGCAGAAATGCATGATCTCCACGTCGAAGGACCGCACGTGGGGCGACCCGACGACGTTCGGCATCTTGGAGCTGCAATGACGACCCCATTACCATTCGTCTTGGCGTTGTTGCTGACCGCGTCCGTCGCGTGGGCGGCCGACGGCATCCCATTGAGCCAGGTACCGCCCCTGCCGGAGCATACTGTGCTGTTCCAGGCCGAGCAGCAATTCGGCCGGCGCGGAAAAATCGGCGGGTTCGCGATGGCGCCCTCGAAGTACAGCGCCTACGAGGACGAGCAGGTGTGGTACACCGGCCCGGCCGGCGACCTGCCGCCTCACGAGTCATTCCACTTCCGCTACCGGAAAGCCCCCGGCATCCCGTTCTGCGGCACCTACCTGATGGTCCTGGGGGATCTCTCCCAATACAGCACGATGACCTTCTGGATCAAGGGGACACGCGGCGGGGAGACGTTTGAGATCGGCCTCAACGACACGACCTCCAACAAGCGCGAGGACGCCGTGTTCGCCGGTTCGATCGAGCGGTATCTGCCCGGCGGGGTGACGACGGCGTGGCAGCAGGTGATCCTCCCGCTGGAGGACTTCTTCGGCCCTGATTTATCGCGTGTTTACTCGCTGGTGTTCAACTATAATGAGGAGGGTGAGGGGGAGTTCTGGGTGGACGGTCTGGCGTTCCATCGGACCGCCCTGGTGGACCGCGAGGCGCAGATCGCCAAGCAGGGCTACCTCGTCGTGGACAATTTCGACCACAGCGATCTCAACCTCCTCGGCCGCAAGACCAACGCCTACAAGCGGCTGCCGTCCGCCTGCGCGGCGGAGCGCCTCCCGGAGGCGCGGCACGGTGAGCAGGGCCGCGGGCTGCGGTTGACCTACCACAAGGAGGCCGGCGGCTGGTGCGGCTACTACACCCTGCTCAACCAGATTGACGGGGAGTATTTCGACGCCACGCCGTACAAGGCGATCAGCTTCCTGGTCCGGGGGGCGGCCGGCGGTGAGACGTTCGAGATCGGGATGGCCGACAAGAACTGGCAGACGATCGGCGATTCCGTCAAGGCCGGCCCCATCGAGAAATACCTGCCGCGCGGGGTGACGACGGCATGGCAGGAGGTCATTGTGCCGCTCGCCGACTTCGGGAAACTGGATTTCCCCCAAATGGGGTCGCTGGTGGTCAACTTTCAGAAACAGGGGCAGGGGGTCGTGGACCTCGACGATGTCCTGCTGATCCGCAAGACGGAACAGGAGATGCTGCAGGAATGGGACCAGTAATCCTCTGTCTCGCGCTCATGCTGGGGCCGGTGTCGGCCGGCTGGGCGGCCCCGTTCCTCGTGGACGATTTTGAGGGGGCCTCGAACACGCGCAACGGCCGCTCCAACGTCTACGCGCAGGAGCCGTCCCGCGCGCTGCAGATGCGGACGACGGAACAGCACCATGGGGGAGCGTCCGCGCTCCTGCTCAAGTACGACAAGAAAGGCACCGGCGGGCCGTACGACAGCGGCGGCTGGTGCGGCTACTACACCCAGGTCAAGTCGGGCCAGCAGTACTTCGACGCGTCCCCCTACGCGACCATGACGTTCTGGGTGAAGGGGGCCAAAGGGGACGAGAGCTTCATGGTGGGATTGGCCGACCGGCATTGGGACGAGGCCGGCGACTCCGTGAAATCGGAGCCGATCGGCAAGTACCTGCCGGCCGGCCGCGTGACGACTGAGTGGCAGCAGGCCCGGGTCCCGCTTGCCGTCGTCATGGTGGATCTCAAAGAGCTGGCCAGCGTCGCGATCTGTTTTGAGAAGGACTGCTTCCCGAACGGTGAAGGCAAGGGGACGGTCTACGTGGACGATCTGGCCTTCGAATGAGTGAACGAAAGGACAGGTGTGTCATGAAACCATTCACGATGCGGTTCTTGATGATCACGTTCGCGTTGGGGTTGGCCGCGCCATGCGCCACGGCGAGCGCCGAGGATGCGGTGGCGGCCCCGGCCGCTCCGGCGCCCGTCGCAGTCCCGGCACGGGAGCAGGCCCCGCTCCCGGCCTCGGCGATCGCGCCGGTCCCGTCGCCCGCACACCCGGCGGCCCCGATCGTCGTGGCGTCCACCTCGACGTCCGACACCGCGTCGTCACGGGCGTCCACGTCCGCGGCGCCGGCCACCGCGGCTCCAGCCCCGGCCGTCGCCGCGGCCCCCGCGCCGGTGACACCCGCGGCGGCTCCAGTCTCCGCGGCCGTTGCGGCCCCCGCTCCGGTTGCTCCGGCGGCGACTCCGCCGCCCGCTCCGGCTCCGGTGGCCACCACGGTTGCGCCGCCGCCCGCCCCGGTCAAGGCGGCCGCGCCCAAGCTGGTGGTTGACGATTTCGAGGGGTCCGAGGTGCAAAACCGGCTCGGCAGCCGGACCAACGTGTTTCAGAAGGCGCCGTCCAAGGCGATGATCAGCCGCCGCGATGACACGATTGAAGGCCGCCGGACCCGAGTCCTGCTGCTGCGGTACGACAAGCGGGCCGAAGGCGGCCCGTACGGCATGGGGGGCTGGTGCGGCTACTACACGTTGCTGAAGAAGCCGGGCCATCTCGTCGCCCCGATTGCCGGCGCCGACAACCGGCCGGAGCAGACCGAGGAAGAGTATCTGGACGGCTCCGCGCACAAGGCGATTACGTTCTGGGTCCGCGGGGAGCAGGGGGGCGAGTCGTTCATGGTCGGGCTGGCCGACCGGCATTGGGACAAGATCGGCGATTCGGTGAAGTCGGAAGTGATCGGCAAGTATCTCCCTGCCGGGAAGGTGACGACCACCTGGCAGAAAGCGGTCGTCCCGCTCGACGCCTTCTTCGTGGACTACGCGAAGCTGGGCTCCATCGCCATCAGCTTCGAAACCGACGCCTTCCCGGAGGGCAAGGGGACCGGCACCATCTACCTGGATGATCTGGCGCTCGAATAGGATGCGCCGTCCCCTGCTGGTCGCGCTCCTCGGCCTGCTGGTCGGCGTCGGCGCCGCGCCGTCCCCCTCTGCCGCCCCGCCGGGTCCCTACGCGATGTGGGTGTGGGACATGCGGCATGTGACGACCGACGATGGCCGGGCGCAGCTGGTCACCTTCTGCCGGGCCCATCAGATTTCCTCGCTGTACCTGAGCGCCTACCAGTTCGCCCCCGTCCAGGCCCAGCAGTACCGGGCGTTTCTCCGCCAGGCGCACCGCGAAGGAATTGCCGTGCACGCCTTGGCCGGCGACCCCCGCTGGGCCTTGAGCCGCTACCACAGCCTGCCGCTGGCCTGGGTCCAGCAGGTCGTGGCGTTCAACGACGACGGCCCGCCCGAGGAGCGGTTCGACGGCGTTCACACCGACATCGAGCCGTATCTCCTGTCCCGGGCGTGGATGGAACACCCGGCTCAGCTCATCGGCGGCCTGCTGGACCTCCACGCGAAGATGGCGGCGCTGCTGCGGATGGAGCAGCAGGACGGCCCCGCCGGGCAGACCGCCCGCGGGACCTACCGGCCCCTGCGGCTGGGGGCGGATGTCCCGTTCTGGTTCGACGACGACCCGACCTACCTGATCCAGTGGCATGAGCATGTCCTGCCGCCCTCCCATCATCTGCTGGACATTGCCGACTATCTGACCGTGATGGCCTATCGCAACTACGCGGAGGGGAGCGAGGGGGTCATTGAGATTTCGCGCCGGGAGTTGGACTATGCCGAGCAGGCGGGGAAGTTCATCGTGATCGGCCAGGAGACCCAGGCCGATTTATTTCCGGCGTACGTGACGTACGGCGGCACCTCCGCTGCGTACTTCTGGGGCGAGCTGCGCAAGGTCGCCGCCGCGTTCCAGGGCCGCCACGGGTTCGGCGGATTCGCCTTCCACCACTATGAAAGTGTCCAGAAGCTGCTTGAGACCTCGGATCGCTAGTCTCCCCCTCGCCGCGCTCGCGATGGTCGTCGGGCTTGGGTTCGCGGCCCCCGCGCAGGCGGACGAAATCTATTTCACCTCCGGCCGGACGCTCAAGGGGCTCGTGGTGGAGGAGCACCTGGACCGCCTGCTCATCAGCACGGTGGACGGCGAGCAGGTGATCTGGCGGCATGACGTGGACCAGGTGTTCTTCGATGACCCTGAGCGCAACTACCTGTACCTGGGCAACGAGGCGCTGGCCAGCGGCGACGTCAACAGCGCCCTGACGCTGTACCAGAGGGCGATCCAGCTCAACCCGTCCTGGGAGGAGGCCCGCGATGCCCTGCGCCGCCTGGACGACCGGCAGCGGCGGATGACGGGGGCGTGGGCGGTCGAGGACCCCGTCCGGGCGCTGCAGGCCACCTGGGGCCTGACCCTCTCGGCGACGGAGGATTATCCCGTCATCGCGGCCGTGACGCCGCAGAGCGCGTCGGCGCAGGGCGGGATGGCGGTCGGTGACGCGGTGGCGGCCATCTGGGGTGAGTCCATGGGGTACCGGTCGTTGGCCCAGGTGGCGGAGCGCCTGCTGGGGCCGGCCGGGACCGACGTGAAGGTGACCATCCGTCGGGAGGTGGCGGTTCGCCCAGGGACGGTGCCGAACACCCCGTGGCCGGGATTCGGGGTGACGATGGCGCCGGACGGGTTGACCATCAGCGAGGTGGGGGTGTTGGGCACGGCCGCCGGTCTGCAAGCCGGCGATCTCGTGGTGGCGCTCGACGGACAGCCGACGCGGTACCTGCCGTTGGGCCAGGCCCGGGCGGCGATTGACAAGGCCCGGACCGCCGGGCTCCAGCTCCGGATTCACCGGCATTTCTTGATGCATCGTCCAACAAGTTCCTCGTAAGGAGGGCACGCGCATGGACACTCCGAAAGTGCGGCGGACGCAATTCATCACCGATCGGTCGTTCCAATCCAAGTACGTGGCGACCGTCCTCGGCTTCATGGTGGCCGTCCTCGTCCTGGCCGCCGTCATCATCTACGTGACCGGGTGGAGTCACCTCGTCGAACGCCTGGCCAACGTCTACCCGCAGGGCCGGCTGCAGGAGGTGCTGAAGATCGTCTACCTGCGGCTCCTCCTCGGCTTCTTCCTGCTGGTGCCGTTCGCCGTGCTGGCCGCCGTCATGGTGTCGCACCGGATCGCGGGCCCGCTGGTCCGCATCCGGCGGTACCTGCGGCTGATGGCCCGCGGCGAATTCGACTTGGCCCCCCTGGAGCTGCGCCCGTACGATGAGCTCAAGGACATCGCCCACCTCATCAACGAAATCATCGCGCAGGTCCGCACCAAAGGCGGCGGTCTTCGTCACGGGTGATCGCCCGCCGAGGAGTCCTGGTCTTGGCGGTGCTGGGGTTCGTCGTCGGCCTGACGGCCGCCCGTCGGGCTGAGCCCGTCCCGTCCGCCGACACGCCGACGACCGAAGCCAAAGACACCGACGGCGATGGCAAGCCGGACCTGTGGATCACGCGGGTGGGGAACCGTCCCGTGCGGATCGAGCGCGACCGCAACGGCGATGGGAAACCCGACGTGTGGGGCGTCTACACCTACCCGGCCAAGGACCAATCGCGGCTGGTCGTCGTCGTGGACCGTAACCACGACGGCCGCCCCGACTATTGGCGCCTCGAGATCAATCATTGGCCGGTCCGCGAGTGGGGCGACCTCAACTTTGATGGCCGCGTAGACAGCTGGACGTTCTACGCGCCGAACAGCCGCGCCAAACAATGGGTCGTGTTGGACAAGAATTACGACGGGCGGCCCGACGCCTGGTTCCACTACGGGGCGGATGGGACGCGTCCTGACGCCGGCGAGGTGGACGAGCACTTCGACGGGAAACCCCGGGTCTTCGGCACGCTGCCGCCGGACCGCCCGACCC
>Ga0209515_10004767_pt1 | contig 18082 bp, 20 predicted proteins | sample Subgroupgradi54m_FD_187454 | JGI IMG/M metagenome (GOLD analysis project Ga0209515, IMG submission 187454) | Subsurface groundwater microbial communities from S. Glens Falls, New York, USA - GMW60B uncontaminated upgradient, 5.4 m (SPAdes)... ...
CCAGACCCAATTCCTCCCCCCTTCCTAGCCAGGAAGGGGGATAGGGGGATGGTCGAAGGGGTTTTTCAGCATCCGGCTAAGGGAAGGGAAGTATGAAACAGCACGAGCTTGTGCCGTCCCCAGGATCCAGGCACCGCCGCAAGCGGGTGGGGCGCGGCGATGGCAGCGGTCACGGCAGCTACTCAGGGAAGGGCATGAAGGGGCAAAAGTCCCGCTCCAGCCCAGACATACGCCCGGGCTTTGAGGGCGGGCAGCTTCCCCTGATCAAACGCATGCCCCACACCAGGGGATTCAACAACATCTTCCGCACCGAGTACACCGTGGTGAACGTGGAGGTCCTGGAGCGCTTCCCCGCCAACGCCCAGGTGACACCCGCGGAGCTGTATCGGGCCGGCATAATCCGCCATCTGCACCAACCCATCAAGGTCCTCGGGAGCGGCCCGCTGACCAAGCCCCTCATAGTAGCGGCCCATAGCTTCTCCCAGAGCGCTCGCGAGAAGATCCAGGCGGCTGGGGGCGAGGTCCAGGAGTTGAACCGGCGATGAGGCAGGCCCAGGCGACACCTCGAGGCCGCAGCGAACGGCCAGCCCTCCTGCAGGCGATGATCGACGCGTTCCAGGTTCCTGACCTGCGGACGCGCCTCCTCTTCACCTTCGCCATGCTGGTCATCTTCCGGTTCGTGGCCCAGGTGCCGGTCCCAGGCGTGGACCGACTCGCCCTTGAGAACCTCTTTCGCCAGCAAGGGGTAGGCGACATTCTGGGGATGCTGAACCTCTTCAGCGGCGGCGCTTTGAAGTTTATGAGCGTGGCGGCCATGGGGGTGTACCCCTACATCACCGCCTCCATCATCATGCAGGTCTTGACCCCCCTGCTCCCCCGCCTGAAGGCCCTGGCCCAGGAGGGGGATGCAGGCCGGCAGCGGCTCAACCAGTTCACCCACTGGCTCACCGTCCCCATCGCAGCCCTTCAGGGGTACGGACAGCTCGTTATCGTCTCCAACGCCGGGGTCATCGGCGCCCACGGCCCACTGCTCACCATCTCCATCATCCTCTCCTTTACGGCCGGGACCATGTTCCTGGTCTGGCTGGGGGAGCTGATCACCGAGCGGGGGATAGGCAACGGCATCTCCCTTATCATCTTTGCGGGCATCGTGTCCGGCCTGCCCACCCTGGCCCGAGAAGGCTCGGCCGCCCAAGGACAGCCCTTGAACCTCCTCTTCTTCGCCGCCCTGTGGCTGGGAGTGATCTTCACCATCGTCCTCTTCAACGAGGCGCTCCGCCGCATCCCCGTTCAGTACGGACGCAGCGTCTTCCGGGGCGGCCAGGTCATGCGGTCCGCCGGGACCACCTATCTGCCCATTCGAGTGAACTCGGCAGGCATGATCCCCATCATCTTTGCCCTGTCCGTAGTCACCCTTCCTGGCATCATCGCATCCTACTTCTCCGATCCCCTGAGCAATGCCTTCGTGCCTCGAATGGCCAGCTTCCTGGTGGGAATGTTCAACGGCACGGGGCCCATCTACTGGATCCTGCTGTTCCTCCTGGTGGTTGTCTTCGCCTTCTTCTACACGTTCATCGTGTTCCAGCAGCAGAACCTGCCCGAGAACCTCCAGAAAAACGGAGGGTTCATCCCGGGCATCCGTCCAGGGAATCCCACGCGAGAGTACCTCAACCGGGTCATCATTCGGATCACCTGGGGCGGGGCGCTGTTCCTGGGGGTCGTGGCGATCAGCCCCTACCTCATCTCCCTTCTCACCGATGTTCGGACCATCGGCCAGTCGTCTATCCTGAGCGGCACGGCCCTTCTCATCATGGTGGGGGTGGCCCTGGACACCATGCGGCAGCTGGAGGCCCAGCTGACCATGCGCCGCTACGAGGGGTTTATTCGCTAGCGAGCCCTAGGCCGGAGGACGCACAGTGCGCATCGTTTTGTTAGGACCGCCAGGCGCGGGAAAAGGGACCCAGGCAGGGGCCTTGGCCAAGAGCCAAAGCGTCCCCCACATTGCCACGGGCGACCTTTTTCGAGAGCACCAGCAAAAGGGCACCGAGCTGGGCCAGTTGGCCCGCACCTACATGGAGAAGGGGCAGTTGGTCCCCGACCAGGTGACCATCCAGATGGTCAGCCTGCGCCTGGACCAGCCTGACGCCGCGCGTGGGATGGTCCTGGACGGCTTCCCCAGGACCATCGCCCAGGCCAAGGCCCTGGACGACCTCCTGAAACAGCGCACGGCCAAGCTGGACAAGGTGCTCTACATCCGCGTCTCGGAAGAGGAGTTGGTGCAACGCTTGGGGGGAAGGCTTATCTGCCGAAACTGCCAGACCCCCTACAACCTCGTGAGCGCCCCTCCCAAGGTGGAGGGGGTGTGCGATCGGTGCGGAGGCCCCCTCTACCAGCGGGCGGACGATACGCCCGAAGCAGTTCGAACCCGCATTCGTGTGTATCTCAAGGAGACCACGCCCCTCATTGATTACTACCAGCGGCAGAAGACTCTGGTAGAGGTGGATGGCGAAAGAGAGATCGACCAGGTCGGCAAGGCCCTCGCCGCCGCCCTGGTCTAGCGCGGCGAGAGGCTTGCCGCTTGAAAGCGAAGGGATTTCCAAGTACACTACATGACAGGGAAAAACCAGCTGTTTCGAGATGTATCTGGTGCGGCGATCACGAGCGGGATTACGATAAAGTCACCGCGTGAGATCGAGTCCATGCGCCAGGCGGGTCAAGTGGTGGCGGCCACCATCGCACGGCTGGTGGCGTTCGTCGCCCCCGGGGTGACCACCCAGGAGTGCGACGCCGTAGCCGAGCGGGAGATCCAGCGGCGAGGTGCGCTTCCCGCCTTCAAGGGGTATCGGGGATTCCCCGCCACCATTTGTGTCTCCATCAATGAGGAGATCGTCCACGGCATCCCGGGGCCCCGGGTGGTCCGGGCAGGCGATGTGGTAAGCCTGGACGTGGGCGCCATCGCCAACGGCTTCTACGCCGACGCGGCAGTGACGGTGAAGGTGGGAGAGTCCACCCAAAAGGCGGCGGACCTCATTGAGGTGACTCGTGAGGCGCTGGAACGGGGCATCAAGGCAGCCCAGCCCGGGGCTCGCATAGGAGATATCTCGGCGGCGGTGGAGAGGTTCGTGGAGGCTCGGGGCTACTCAGTCGTACGGGAGTACGTGGGCCATGGCATCGGTCGGGCCCTCCATGAGGAGCCCCAGGTCCCCAACTACGGGGCCCCAGGGCGGGGCCTTCTGTTGCGGCCTGGCATGGTCATCGCCATTGAGCCCATGGTCAACGTAGGGGACTGGAGGACCAGGTTGCTCGAGGACCAGTGGACGGTGGTCACCGCCGATGGCAGCCTCTCGGCCCACTTTGAGGACACGGTGGCCATCACCGAAAACGGCCCAGAGGTGTTGACCCGGTTGAAGGGGTAGTCGCCAGGTTCGTTCTAAGGCCTTGGAAAGACACCAGATGCAAAAGGGGATATGGTAAAGAAAGACGCCAAAGATACCATCGAGGTCGAAGGGCAGGTGACGGAGTCGATGCCCAACGCCATGTTCCACGTGGAGCTGGCCAACGGGCATCGAGTCCTGGCCCATATTGCCGGGAAGCTGCGGCTCCACTACATTCGCGTGCTTCCTGGGGACCGGGTCCTGGTGGAGCTATCACCCTACGACCTGACCCGCGGGCGAGTCACCTACCGCTTCAAGTAAGTCTGCGGAGGGAGGGGCCCCACAGCCGTCCCGATGCAATCGGGACGCTGAAGGGGTATCCGTCCCCCTCCAGGTGGAGTGAGGAGAGGGCAATGAAGGTACGGGCATCGGTGCGCCCTCGGTGCACCAAATGCAAGGTGATCCGCCGCAAAGGGGTCTTGCGGGTGATTTGCGAGAACGGCCGCCACAAGCAGCGCCAAGGCTGACGGCAAGGCCTTCTGCTGCCGAGAGGGGGAACAATGGCTATTATTGCAGGGGTCAACATCCCGGATAACAAGCGGCTGGAGATCTCTCTACGCCGGATCTACGGCATTGGTCCCACACTGGCCGTCCAGGTGGCCCAGATGGTAGGGATAGAAGACAACCCCAGGGTGCGCGAGCTGACGCCGGAGCAGTTGGCCCGCATCCGCGAGGTCATCGACCGGAACTACACGGTGGAAGGGGACTTGCGGCGCGAGGTGCAGGGCAACATCCGACGCCTCATCGACATCGGCACCTACCGGGGCCTTCGGCATCGGCGGAGCCTGCCGCTTCGAGGTCAGCGGACCCGCACCAACGCCCGCACCAAACGGGGGCCACGAAAGACGGTAGCCGGCCGCCGCCGGACCGTCACCAGGAAGTAACAACTTCCTCTGGCATCACCGGACAGGGTGATGAAACAGGGGAGTCCAGAGGGGCGGAGCCCCGGAGCCTGCCCTGATCCCGATGCCGAATCGGGACGAAGGGGTGGGGGTCCCGATGGGGCATCGGAACCTAATCTCCACCCCCTTCCTGGCCAGGACGGGAGTAGGGGGATGCCGAAGGCCGACAGGCTCCGTATGCCAATCGGAGCCCCGCATCTATCGGGGGTCGAAAAGGGGTTCTCAAAAACCTGCTAAGGAGCGTAGTTCATGCCACCACGCAAAGGCAGAGGCAGAAGGCGAGAGCGCAAGTCCATTCCCCTGGGGAGGGCGTACATTCTGTCCACCTTCAACAACACCCTGGTGACTCTCACAGACCCCCAGGGAAATGTCCTCGGGTGGGGAAGCGCCGGCACGGCGGGGTTCAAGGGCTCCCGAAAGGGGACCGCCTTCGCCGCCCAACGGGCTGGCGAGACAGCCGCCCGTAAGGGCATGGATCAGGGGCTCCGCCAGATAGAGGTGTTTATCAAGGGCCCGGGCGCGGGCCGAGAGGCGGCCATTCGGTCCCTTCAAGCGGCAGGGCTCCTGGTCACCAGCATTCGGGACGTGACCCCCCTGCCCCATAACGGTTGCCGGCCGCCCAAGCGGCGGCGCACCTAGGAGGATAGTCGGGACTCGTGTGGTGTTTTGGAAAAACGTTGAATAAGTCATGGTCAATCCGGGTGCAGGGGCAGAGCCCCTGCCGGGGGCCTGGGGGTGTCCCCCAGAGTTTTCTCTCTTCCCCCTCTCCTTGCAGGAGAGGGGCCAGGGGGTGAGGTAACTGCCTCCACAGAGAATATGCCCTCCCAGGAGGGCCGTCCACTCTTGGAAAGAACAGGGCGACGGGACTGGTCCCGTGAGGAGGAACTAGCTCGATATGGCGCGTTATACAGACCCCGTATGCCGGCTCTGTCGTCAAGCCGGAGAGAAACTGTTCCTGAAAGGGGACCGGTGCTACTCACCCAAGTGTGCGGTGGAGCGCCGTCGCCGGCCCCCGGGGATGCTGCTTCCCCGCCGAAGGCGCGGCTCCGAGTGGGGCACCCGGCTCCGGGAAAAGCAGAAGATGCGCAACACCTATGGGGTACTGGAGCGCCAGTTCCACCGGTACTTCGAGGAGGCCCTGCGCACCCCAGGGGTAACCGGCCAGGTGCTGGCCCAACTGATGGAGCGGCGGCTGGACAACGTTATCTACCGCCTCAACTTCGCTCAGTCCCGGCGCCAGGCTCGGCAGCTCGTCACCCATGGCCACTTCACTGTCAACGGGCGCAAGGTAGACATCGCCTCCTTCATTGTCAAGGCCGGGGATGCCCTGGCCTGGAAGGAGACCAGCAAGCAAAAGGAGTTCGCCAAGGCCCTGACCGATGGCATCCCCGGCCGCCCGGTGCCCACCTGGTTGAGGCTCGACACCCAAACCTTGAAGGGTGAGGTCCTCTCCCTGCCCGAATCCGGGCAACTGGAGGTGCGAATCGATACCCGTCTCATCGTGGAGCACTACGCACGCTAAACATACTCTTGGCAGAAGGAACGGCAACCCAGGATATCAGCATGACCATAACGCCCACTGATTCCATCAGACCTGAAATCAAGATCGCCGAAACCACAGACACCTACGGGAGGTTCGTCGTTGAGCCCCTGGAGCGGGGGTATGGCCCAACCCTGGGCAACCCCCTCCGGCGAGTCCTCCTCGGCTCACTCCAAGGAGCCGCCGTCACGTGGGTGAAGATCGATGGGGTGCTCCACGAGTACTCCACGGTGCCCCACATGCGGGAAGGGGTCATGGACTTCCTGCAAAACATAAAAACCATCCGCCTCCACGCCCACGCGGACCGGCCGGGGAAGATGCGCCTGGAGGTGTCCGGCGAGGGTGAGGTGTGCGCCTCCGATGTCATCGCGCCCGCCGACTTTGAGATCCTTAACCCTTCGCTCCACCTGGCGTATCTGGACACCCCCGAAGCCCGCCTCTCGGTGGAGTTCAACATCGAGACGGGCAAAGGGTATTCCCCCGCCTCCTCTGGAGACGGCCTACCCATCGGCGTGCTCCCCGTGGACGCCATCTTCACCCCGGTGCGCAAGGTCAACTACACCGTGGAAAGCACCCGGGTGGGCCAGGTCACCGACTACGAGCGCCTGGTGCTGGAGATTTGGACCGACGGGACCATCACCCCAGTAGATGCCCTTCGTGAGGCCACCCAGATCCTCGTGACCCATTTCTTCCTTATCGCCAACGTGGGCAAGGGCCCCGAGGCGGGGCCCACCATCGCCATTGCGCCCGAGGTGTACAACATGCCTCTGGAGCGCCTGGAGCTCTCGGGGCGCACCTTCAACGCCCTGAAGCGCCACGGGCTCAACAAGGCCGGAGAGGTCCTGGAGATGAGCCGCCCCGATCTCCTGAAGATCCGTAACTTTGGGGAAAAGTCTCTGGAGGAGCTCTACGACCGCCTCCGGGCCATGGACCTCCTGCCCAAGGTGCCCGAGGCCAGCATCGAAGGGGCCGTCACCGAAGAGGAGCCCCTGGAGTTGGAGCCATCACAGAGTGAGGAACGCTAAGGGGAAGGGCAACACCTCCCCTGTTAAGAGGAGTCCGCAACCATGCGGCACCGTGTAGCCGGAAGAAAACTGAATAGGCCTACCGATCATCGCATGCTATTGCTGCGCAATCAGGTGACCCAGCTCCTGAAGCATGGGCGCATTCAGACCACCGAGGCCAAGGCCCGAGAGACCCGCCGGTTGGCCGAGCACGTCATCACCCTGGGGAAGGAGGGAACCCTGGCCCACCGCCGTCGGGCCCTGGCCCTGGTGATGGAAAAGCCGGTGGTCCAGAAGCTCTTTAGTGAGTTGGCGCCACGCTACCAGGAGCGCAAGGGCGGCTACACCCGCCTGATCAAAGTGGGCCCCCGCAAGGGGGATGGCGCCCATATGGCCATTGTGGAGCTGGTGTAGGAGCGCCTCTCAGCCGTCGTGGCGATGTCAGAAGAGCACAGCACCTTATACAAAATAGCACTCGTCCTGGAGTACGACGGGACCCGATATGCAGGGTTCCAGCTCCAGCCGCGCCACCCCACTGTTCAAGGGGAGGTGGAGCAGGCTCTGGCCCGATTGACCCAAGAGACCATCCGGGTTCATCCCGCCAGCAGGACCGACGCAGGCGCTCACGCCTGGGGGCAGGTGATAGCCTTCCAAGCCAGGGCTGCCCGCTCCCTCGACTCCTATGTTCGGGGCCTCAACTTTCACCTCCCGCCGGACATTCGGGTGCAGGCGGCGTATCAGGTGCCCTTGGCGTTCGATCCCAAAAGGGACGCGTACGCTCGGGAGTACCACTACCGGGTCCTGAGGCGGCAGGCCCCCTCGGCCCTGCTGCGCTGGTACGCCTATCACGTCGCCTTCGCCCTTGACCTGGAGGCGATGCGTGAGGCGGCAGGATGTTTGCCGGGCTCGCGGGATTTTGCCCCCTTCTCGGGGCTGGACAAGTGGAGCACCATCCGCAGGCTGGACAGGGTGGACATCACGGAGAGGGGCGACCTGGTCACCATTGAGTTGGAAGGGAGCGCCTTCCTCCCCCAGCAGGTGCGTCGGACCGCCGGGGCCCTGCTGCAAGTGGGAATGAGAAGGCTGGCGGTAGAGGAGTTCGTCAAGCTGGCTCATAGCGGGCAGCGCAGTGTGCTGGGGCCCACGCTTCCAGCCCACGGTCTCCACCTGATACGAGTGCGCTATTCCAGTTTCCCACCCCAATCTGAGGGGTGAGGAAGCAGTGCTCATAGGAAGACCCGTAAGGCCTTCAGAAAAGGCAATCGAATGGGCTTTGCCCAAAAGTCCCGGGGAAGAGGAGTTCAGAGGGGGCTCCGCCCCCTCTGACGGGGGTATGGGGGTGTCCCCCATATCTAAAAACTCCCCCTTCCTTCCAGGAAGGGGGTTAGGGGGATGGTGAAACCGCAGAGTCTATCGAAGACTGCAGCCCTGTACAAGACTTCTTAGGCAAAGGCAAACGATGAGAAAGATACAAAAGACCTACATGGCGAAACCCGGGGAATTGCCCCCTCGCTGGCACGTCATCGACGCCGAGGGCAAGATCCTGGGGCGGCTCTGCACAGATATTGCCAAAATCCTCCAGGGCAAGCACAGGCCCACCCTAACCCGCCACGCCGTGACCGGTGATTGTGTGGTGGTGGTCAATGCCGCCAAGGTGGTCACCACGGGGAACAAACTTGAGGGCAAGGTCTACTACCACCACAGCCAATACCCAGGAGGCCTGCGGGAGACCACCCTGAAGCAGGTGATGGGGACACGCCCCGACCGGGCGATCACCCACGCCGTCCGAGGGATGTTGCCCGACAACCGGTTGCGCCCCATTCTCCTTCAGCGACTGAGGGTATACGCCGGCCCCACCCATCCTCACCGCGCTCAGGTTGGGATCAGCGCCAAGCTTATGGCCGCTGCAGGAGAAAAGCCACCCGCTACCCAAAGCACGACCCTGGAGGTCAAGAGCTAGATGACCACCGAGACCCAGAGCTACTACTACGGAACCGGCAAGCGCAAGACCGCCATAGCCCAGGTGCGCCTCTACCCAGGAGGCGATAGCATCACCGTGAACGGCAAGGCGCTGAAAGTGGCCTTCCCCTGGCCCGCCTGGCAGATACGAGCCCAGGAACCTTTCGAGGTCACCGCCCTCCAGGGACGGTTTGCGGTGATGGCCAAGGTGCACGGCGGGGGCATCCCCGCCCAGGCAGATGCGGTGCGCCACGGCATTGCCAGGGCCCTCCTGGTGGCCGATCCCGCACTGAGGAAGACCCTGCGGCAGCACGGCATGCTCACTCGTGACGCGCGAAAGAAGGAATCCAAGAAGTACGGGCTGAAGGGCGCCCGGCGCGCACCCCAGTACACCAAGCGCTAACCCCCAACCGAAGTCAAGAAGAGGGCCGCCCAGCGGTGCTGCTGGGCGGCCCTCTTCTATTTACGACGCCTCTGTATCTCCCCGCCCGACTTCAGGCGGCCTCTTGCCTGCCCTAGCGAGGATCAGAGAGCCGCCCCTTCAGGTACTCGATGGCCTCCACAGGCGCAGGGTCAACGCCGTTGAGCACCGCCAGGTAGTAGCTCGTCCAGTCCCCTAAGGCGATCGCTCCCAGGACCTGGGCCAATGGGGCCACGCCCTCCACCTTCACAAGCTGGTGGGGCACGCCGGCACGCTGAAGGAGCTCCATCGTGATGGGATAGCGAGCAGACACCCGTCCGCCCAGCAAGGGGCTGTGGAGCAACACCACGAAGACGCCTGCGGCGAGAGCGCGCGGGAACTGATAGCCAAGGATGGCGTTGTGGTTCAGCTCCGGGAGGGCCTCAGCGAAGGCCCAACCCTTGGCGTTCTCGTTGATCTGGGTCTTCCACCGTCGCGCCACCCCCCCCAGAAACCCCGCCCCATACACCACCACCAGACGGCCCTCCAGGTCCCGGGCGAGTCTTTTGGCCTCATTGCCCTCGGCAGGTTGCCCTGGTCCGTAGCGCCGCAACACGCCCTCCAGCAAGATGATGGCTTCCTCCAGGGCAGCGGCCTGGTCCGGCGCCAGGCCTAGCCCTTGAAGCAAGGCGAGGGGAGCAAGGAAGCTGAACCCCAGGGCGGAACGCGGCTCGCCCTGATAGTTGATGCTCAACAAGGGAACCCCATGACTCTGGGCCTCTTGCTGGAGGTGGCCCCCAGCGGTAACGGCCACCACCTTGGCGGACCGCCCCAGGGCATCTCGAAAGCAGGCGAGGGTCTCCTCGGTGTTGCCCGAGTAGCTGGACGCAATGACAAGCGTTTTTGCATCTACCCAGGAGGGAAGCCGATAGTCCCGGCACACGGCAAACACCGGCCCTGCGGGCTCCAGGGCGAGGAGGTCGCCCAGGAGGTCACCTCCCACCCCTGAGCCGCCCATCCCTACCAGGACCACCTTGTCCACAGACCTGTAGGAGGACGGCAATGACAATGCGCGGGCGTCCCGCCAGGCCAGCCTCACCTGCCGGGGCAAGGACGCCAAGCGCTGCCCCATCCCCGAAGGGTCTAGGCGGGCGTAGAGAGAAGGGTCATCCAGATTTGTCATACAGCCCATGTTTGCGCGACTTCGTAGGAGCTTGCTCTGTGTTCATAGTACGCTCAACCCATGTCAACGTTTGTTGTTGAGTCGGGCGATCCTGGCCAGAAGAGCCTGAGTGGGCCGAGCGCAGAGGGCCCCTGTGGTGAGGACTGCGACGGCGCCCCACTACTGTACCCAACCCTCCAGGGGAGGTCAACTGCCACTCATGTACCAAACGAGTACACCTGATTGCTTCTGGCCTGTCCCTCTGCTACACTGGGTATGCTCGTTCTCGTTCGCATGAGAGCACCGCATCACGTCTGGCTTGCTTCGGACGCATGCGGCGCCGCCTGCCACGACGACGGGGAATTCAGACGCAAAGGGGCGCCGCATGAGAATCTATGTGGGGAACATACCCAATCAGGCCACGGAAGACGACCTCCAAACTGCTTTCACCGCCTACGGTCAGGTTGCCTCTGCCCAGATCATCGTTGACCGCTTCTCGGGCCAGCCGCGGGGCTTTGGCTTTGTGGAGATGCCTAACAGCGCAGAGGGCCAGGCAGCCATCGCTGGCCTGAACGGGAAGGACCTCAAGGGTCGGGCGCTGGCTGTCAACGAGGCCCGCCCCAGGCAGGACCGTGGGGACGCCGGACGTGGGGGTGCGGGTGGGGACAGGCGTGGGGGTGGGGGCGGTGGCGGGTTTGGGGGCGGAGGCGGAGGTGGGGGTGGGGATACCGGGCGCTTCCGCCGTTAAGGCCAGCACGAGTCGGCATTTATCGCTGCGAACCCCTTGGGAGGGGTTCGCAGCATTTTAGCCCTCTAGCCTCGTGCTTTCGGGCGAGAGCCCATCGCTAGCAGTTTGCTGAATAACTGCCTTTGACCATCCCCCTGACCCCCTTCCTAGAAGGAAGGGGGATGGTTTAGCTATGGGGGACACCCCCATGCCCCCGTCCCTTCGGCTTCGCTCAGGGCAGGCTCCGGGGACTCCGCCCCCTCTGAACTCCTCCGCTCCGAGACTAATCGTGCAAGGCCGCTCCAGCCTCCCTCCTTTGGGCGAGAGCGTATCGCTAGATAGGTCCCAACGCTATCGTCGCGGTCAAACGCCGCGCCAGGGCCTCCAACTGCGCCTCGTTTCGCCCCTGAAGGAGTGCCGTAAAGTACTCCACAACCTGCGCCCGGGCCCTCACTTCCACCACTCGGATGTCCCTTGCCAGGGAGGGCGCTACGTTGTGGTGGGCGCCGAGAAAGAGAACGCCCCGCTCATGCTCCTGCAGGGTGGCGTTGATGGCGCCGGCGATGTACTCATCTCGCTGCTCCAGCAGGCGCTCCCCCTCCTGCGAGGGCTGCCGCCGTTGGGGGTCGCCGGCCTCTGCCCCCGTCCAAGGGCGAAGGGCCTCTCGCTCTTGCAGAACGAGGCGCGGGTCCTCGGTCTTGCGGAGAGCGGCGCCCCTCTTGAGGAGATCCAGGACCAGGGCGTAGTTCCTGCTGCCTCGCCTGGCCGCCTCCTCCACCACCCGCCTCCCCAGATCGCCCTCGGCGGCCAGCCCGTCCTGGTAGACCACTAGCCGGTGGGGTTCCAGGGAGGCGAAGAAGGCCGCGACCCCCTTCCAGAACCTGTCAACGGTTTCCAGATGGTTTCGCCACCGCTGTTCGCCCAAGAGGGTGGCGCTGGCCCGGGCGAGGCTGGCCCCGGCGCTCCCCAGGTCGGCCTCGTCGTGGATCACGGGGACATAAAGGAGCTGCCTCACCGGGTTGTGTCGCGCCTTTCCTGAAGGGCTTGGTCAAAATGCCTGGCGGTGATGGAGAAGTTGCCTGGGTCCATGGATTCTGCCCCCTGGCTCAGGCGCCTGACGACCTCCCCGATGGCCAGGAGGGAGGCCCGCTGGCACAAGGCTTCGAGGTCTCCGCCGGAAAGCCCATCGGTCAAGTTGGCGAGTCGGTCCAGGTCCACGTCCCCGTTAAGAGGCTTCCCCCGCGTGTGGATGGCGAGGATCTCCCGCCGCGCTGTTTCGTCCGGCACGCGCAGGCGGATTTGGACCTCCAGGCGGCCGGCCCTCAGAAGGGCAGGGTCCAGGATGTCGGGGCGGTTGGTGGCCGCCAGCACCGTGACCCCCTTGAGCTCCTCGATGCCGTCCATCTCCGTGAGGAGCTGGCTCACCACCCGCTCCACCGTGTTGGAGTCGCCCCCCCCTCCTCGAGCGGGGGCGATGGCGTCGATCTCGTCGAAGAAGATGGTGCAGGGGCTGGCCTGCTTGGCCCTCTTGAACACCTCGCGGATCCCCTTCTCCGACTCCCCGATCCACTTGGAGAGGAGCGCGGGCCCCTTGACGGCGATGAAGTTGGCGCCGGTTTGGGTGGCCACAGCCTTGGCAAGGAGAGTCTTGCCGGCGCCCGGCGGACCGGTGAGCAGTATCCCCTTGGGCGGACGCGCCCGGGCAAGGGCGAACAGCTCTGGGTACCGCAGAGGCCACTCGATAGCCTCCCGGAGGGCCTGCTTCGCCTCTGTCAAGCCCCCCACGTCCTCCCACCTGACGTCGGGGATCTCGGTGAACACCTCCCGAATGGCCGAGGGCTCAATCTCGGCGAAGGCCGCCAGGAAGTCGTCCATGGTGACCTCCAGCTGGGAGAGCACCTCGTAGGGGACGTAGTCGGCCTCGAGATGGACCAGGGGAAGCAGGCGGCGCAGGGTGGTCATGGCGGCCTCGCGGCAGAGGGCCTCCAGGTCGGCGCCCACAAAGCCGTGGGTCATCTCGGCCAGCCTCTCCAGGCCCACGTTGGGGTTCATGGGCATCCCCCGGGTGTGAATCTGAAGGATCTCCAGCCGGCCATGCTTATCGGGAACGTTGATGGCGATCTCCCGGTCAAACCTCCCCGGGCGCCTCAGGGCGGGGTCCAGCACGTTGGGAATGTTGGTGGCCCCGATGACGATGACGTGTCCCCGCTCCTTCAGGCCGTCCATGAGGGCCAGGAGCTGGGCCACCACCCGCCGCTCCACCTGCTGGTCCCCGCGCACCTCCTCGCGCTTGGCGGCGATGGCGTCGATCTCGTCGATGAAGATGATGGACGGCGCCTTTCGGCTGGCCTCCTCGAAGACGCCCCGCAGGTGGGCCTCGCTCTCACCGTAGAACTTGTGGATCACCTCCGGGCCGCTGATGTGGAAGAAGGTGGCGTCGGTCTCATTGGCCACCGCCCGTGCGATGAGGGTCTTGCCGGCGCCCGGCGGCCCGTAGAGGAGAACGCCCTTGGGGGCCTCGATGCCCAGCCGCTCGAAGAGCTCCGGGTACTTGAGGGGCAGCTCCACCATCTCGCGGATCCTCTGAATCTCTTTGTGGAGGGCACCAATGTCCTCGTAGGTGGTCCCCTTCTCTCGCCCGGGACCGGAGGCCTGGTCCTTGACCCTGGTAATGGTCTGGGGCCCCACGGCCACCACGCCCTTCGCTTGCGTCGCGCCCATTTCGACCGCCATAATGCTCTACGTGGGTTCTATCCTTTAAGCGTATGTGGAACGGGCTATGCCGGTAGATGAACGCACCTTCATGGCTGACGTTGCCGGTTGGGTCACGGCGATCCTCCAGCGCCGTCCAGACCTTCCCTATAGCCGCGCCAGAGTGGAAGAACACGACTTCGGCAGCCGGAAGCGCCACGACTTCGTTCTGTACGAGCGCGAATCACGTCTGGCTGCCATAAGTGGCGCTGAGCGGCGAAGCGAAGACGCCGGAATCGCCGCAAGGCAGGAGCCCGCTCAATGGAGAACTAGTTGAGGACGCTTTCGAAAAGGCGTCCCGTCGTGGCACGGACTATTACTTCACCTGGAACATCCGCGAGTTTGCCCTCTTTCAGACCCACAAAGAAGGCGTCCCGTTCATGGACCGCGGCGTCGAAGGCCCGCAAGAGGTCGTGGACATTCGCGTCAGTGATGACGTCCGTCGGCCAGAAGTTGAAGCGCAAATCAAGAAGTGGTGGGAGGACTTCCTTCAGCGATTTGCTGACCTTGAGGCGGGCCGACGTCCGCTGGAAAACTTGCCCCTGGACCGACGCTTCATCCTGCGCCTGGAAAACGACCTCATCGAGCCAATCGCCGTCACATTGGCGGCGCTGGAGGACAAGTACAGCAAGAACGTCGACTTCCGCTCCCGCCTGGACGCCTGGATGGTTTCGGAGCAGGGCTGGGAGGTCTCCACCGATCCTCAGCTTCTCCGGCAGAACCTTGACCGCGCCGCCCATCTAAGTTGCTACGTCCTTGTCACGCGCCTGGTCTTTTACCAGGTGCTCCGCCGTCGGTTCACCGTGCTGGCCTCGCTCGGAAGCGGGCAGGCCAAGAGTTCTCAGGAATTGGTCGGATTCCTCACGGCCCGCTTCGCAGAGGCCGTCACATACTCCCGGGACTATGAAACCATCTTAAAGGCCGAGGACTTGGGGAGTACGCTACCGTTTGAAGCCCCTGCAGCCCATCGTTCCTGGCGGACCGTCATCAGCAGCATTGAGGACTTTGATTTCTCCCGCCTTGACTTTGAGATTATCGGCCAGCTCTACGAGCAGCTGATTGGCGAGTCCGAGCGCAGGAAATATGGCCAGTTCTACACCATCCCAGAAGTCGTTGACCTCATCAACGCCTTCTGCATTCGCTCGCCAGAAGACCAGGTTTTGGACCCCGCGTGTGGCGCCGGAACCTTCCTGGTCCGCGCCTACGCTCGTAAGCGCGCCCTTGCAACGCGAGCCCATCAGGAACTGCAGCACCAGCAGATCATCAGTCAGATTTTTGGCGTGGACATCGCCGCCTTTCCCGCGCAGCTCGCCACGATCAACCTGGCCGTCCGGCATTTGAGTGATGAAGCGAACTACCCGAGGGTTGCCCGTGCGGACTTCTTTGATGCACAAACAGGCGTGCCACTGTACCACGTCCCGCTGACTGGCCCTGGCTCCCGTGATATCGCCCTAGCGGACGTGGACGCCGTTGTAGGAAACCCGCCCTATCTCCGGCACGAAAAACTAGCGACAGACTACAAGGCCAGGCTGGTCAGCCTTTTACGGAAAGATTGGCCGGGCATGAGGCGGCTATCAGGCCGCTCGGACATCTACGCCTATTTCTTTGCTCACGCTGGGGCGCTTCTGAAGCCTGGCGGCTACCTCGGCTTTGTTACCAGCATCGGATGGCTTGACACCGACTACGGCTTTCGCCTGCAAGGGTTCTTCCTCAAGAACTTCAGGATTATCGCCGTTCTGGAGTCCCAGGTGGAGAAGTGGTTTGAGGATGCGCGTGTGACCACCGCCGTTACCATTCTCCAGCGGGAGCCGGATGAGGCTGCCCGTCACAGCAATTTGGTACGCTTTATTCAGCTACGCAATCCCCTGGCCGAGATTTACTCAGAAGCGTTGCACGGCCCGGTAAGCGAGGAGAGCGAAGCCGCCCGCCAGACCGATATGGATGCCGTGCGCGATCTGATCGAGGAGATCACCGGCGACCAGACGACGGACTACTGGCGGGTGCGCGTGCTGACCCAAGGCGACCTCTGGGCTGCGGGCAGCAATGTCCGGCCCACCGTAGAGGACGACGCGGAAGAGGGGGAGCAAACACAGGCCCCAACGGGCCCCGCCGAATACCAGGGCGGAAAGTGGGGCCAGTATGTGCGCGCCCCGGACGTGTGGTTTGAGTTGCTTGACAGCGCTGGCGATCGCATGGTGCCCCTATCATCACTCGCGGAGATCCGATTTGGCTTCAAGACCGGTGTTGACAAGTTTTTCTCCGTGCGTGACGTGACGAACGCAGAACTCCGTCGCCAGCCAGACCCGGTAGCCTTCCGCGACAAGTGGGGTGTGACACCCAAAGACCTCAACCAGCTCCGCATCGTTCGGGACGGCGAGGGAGGGTTGCACTTGGTGGAAGCCCGCTTCCTTGAACCCGAGTTCCATTCCATCATGGAGGCCAAGTCTCTCGTTATCCGAGCCGCCGACGTTGGCCGGCGGGTCATCAACGCACTCCTCTCCCGCGCAAGGCTCAGAGGCACCAGGCTGGGCGATTACGTTCAATATGCGGAGTCGCGTGACTGGCATGTAGGCCCTACCGTTGCCAGCCGCGCCCAGGTCCGCCCCTGGTACGATCTGGGCCTCCGCCCAAAAGCAGAACGTGCCCAAATGGTTTGGCCGAAGTTGCAACAGTACCGCCACATAGTGGTTTGGAACACGGACCAGCTTCCAGCTAATGTTAACCTCTATGAGGTCTGGGCCCATGAAGGGATCGACCCACGCCTCTTGTGGTCGGTGCTCAACAGCACCGTCGTTGCCCTATCCAAGCACCAATTCGGGCCCCCTCAAGGTATAGAGGGTAATCTCGCTATTGAAGTCACGGATGCCAACATGATGTTGGTCCCTGACGTCGGCCAGGCATCGGTCGAGGTTGCCGCCCGCGCCATTAAGGCGGCAGAGCGTCTGTCCAAGCGGCTCAGTGCCAGGACGCTGCCAGAAGAGTTCTCTTGGGCCGACCGGCAGGCTCTTGACGACGCGCTGCTGGAAATGCTCGGCCTTGCAGACCCGGCGGAGCGCCTTGCCGTCCGTTCTCGTCTCTACGCCGCGCTCACTGCCCTGTACGCCGCTACACGGGCCCGGGAGCTTGACGCGCAGAAAGACCGGAGCCGCAGCAAGCGCAAGGGGCAACTGACGCCCGCTGGGATGGCTGGCGAACTGTGGGAGGAGCATCACCCATCTCTGCATCTGCTCACGTTCCCCGACGACTTTCTCCGCCGTGCATCGAGCGGCGAACCCCTTGATCTTCCCCCAGGCCCCGTAGAGGTGGGTAACGCCATGCTGGAGACAGGCACCCGCCTGCGCGCCGGGACCATTCGCGTAGGCGGCCCCACCGGCGAGAGGCTGGACGTTGGCTCCGTGGCCCGCGCCCGCTTCGCACAAGCCGCGTCCCTCTGTGGTATCTATGGCACACTACAGATGCCCGATGACAGTGCGTGCGAGGAAGCAATCCAAGCGTTTGAGGCCTACAGAAAGGACCTCTCGCAGCAGTTCGGCGTACTCGCAGCCCAGCCCACTCGTGACGAACGCAAGCAGCGCACAATCGCCGATGTTCTCATGCGTAGGGCGTTAGCTTGGAAGGGAACACCTTCGCCCGATGAAGCCTGATACGTAGTGCAGCGGCATAGCGCGTACCCCCTACTTTGGCCCTGCCTGCCACCTTCCCCTGCCTTAGACTGCTTCCCTTCTGCTATCCTGAACGCACTTACCTCTCAGGAGTCCAGTCGTGCGCTCCACCGGCATCAGGGAAAACAATCAAAGGCCCCCTGCCAACGGCCCTAGCCAACCCCAATCCGCAACCTTCACTTCTCGCAGAAAACGAACATAAATCAAGGCTCTCAATCAAACGCTGGCGCCCCCTTGCCCCCGGCCTCCTTCAGCCTTTCCCGCAGCCCCTCAAGGCGGTCCTTCAGATTCTCTGGGGACGTCAGCAGCTCTCCCAGGTCGATCTTGAAGCCCAGGACGTCCAATACGCCGCTGACCACGGCCTGGGGGTCAATCTCCTTCTTCTCTTCCGCCATGTTGAAGCCTCCTCTGGCTCTGAGCTAGTACTAGCAGGATGCTGAAAACCCTTTCGACCCCCGATAGATGCGGGGCCTTCGGCATCCCCCTTTCCCCCTTCCTGGTCAGGAAGGGGGTGTCCCGATGCAGCATCGGGATGGGGGAC
>Ga0209515_10004768_pt1 | contig 18078 bp, 23 predicted proteins | sample Subgroupgradi54m_FD_187454 | JGI IMG/M metagenome (GOLD analysis project Ga0209515, IMG submission 187454) | Subsurface groundwater microbial communities from S. Glens Falls, New York, USA - GMW60B uncontaminated upgradient, 5.4 m (SPAdes)... ...
TCCGATCTATTGTAAATTTCGCTGTTGAATTTATGTTCTGCTTTGAGTACGCCAGTTGGAAATTCTCTCATTCTGTAAATAAAGCGATAATAAAATTCTGTGGAGGCTTTTTTATATTCCTCAGAATCTAAATCACCTTTTTCAAGTACTTTTTGCATCAATTTTGGCATTTCTTTGAGAAGTCTTTTTGCATCTTTTTCCCATTGAGGAGTACTAATGTATGGACTCGAAAATATGAGACTCACTAAGCCTTTGGGTTTAGTGAGCGCAAAGGCAGTTCCAAGTCCTGCTCCCCAGGAATGACCTAAGATATGATATTTGTTCAACTTAAGCGTCTTTATAATCGTTTGCAGTTCATCGACAAATCGTTCTACAGTCCACAAAGATTGATCAGACGGCCGGGCTGAATTGCCACATCCAAGCTGATCATAAAAAATGACTGGGCGATTCTTGGCCAATTCTTCAAGATTTTGTAGAGAATCATGAGGATATCCAGGTCCTCCATGCAGAACAAGAAGAGGCGTATCTTTTTTATTTCCAACGACTTCGTACCATACTTTTCCGCCTTTAACATCGATAAATCCTTCTTGTCTTTTCATGGGGGTATTATAGCAGAAGAATGGTGAAGTAGTGGGCAAACGCTTATAAAAATTCCTAATAATTTATGAGGGAGTTACATTTTCGAGGGGTGAAGCATACCTACTCTATTTCCTTCTGTATCTTTAAATGCAACATATTGTCCAATTCCTGGAATTTCCATCGGTTTTCCTAAAATTTTTCCTCCTGCTTTTTTTACCTGTTCCATACTTGTTTTTAGATTGTCTACGGAAATAACAACCGAAGGATATTGAAAACCTTCTTTATTTTTATATTCAAAAAAGCCGCCATTGATAGCGCCTGGCTTTTTCGGTCCCTTTTCATCTGATTCGGTTGTACCTGCCAGGACATAATTTCCCATTTCAGCACCCATTTGTTGCATATTCCAACCAAATGCCGATGAGTAAAACTTCGCAACTCGTTTTTTGTCCTTGGCTGGCATTTCAAAATGTACAACCGGATTCATTTTCATAGTTTTATTATTCTAAACAATTTTTGTAAATAAATCAACTAGTTTATTTTCTTTCCTCGTTTATTTTAACTCTCGCTTTAACGAGTTTTTTTATGAGAGTAATGGGGAGTTTTTCATCTAAAGGAAATTGGATCGTAGATTTACTAGTTATATAATTTTTTAACTCGCTTTTGTGTTCTTCGACAATTGGCGGGACTGCAAACAGACTTATATGCTTTTTAAAAGCTGCGAAATACACTAGTCGTCCCTTATAGCTGTAATAAGGCATGCCATAACTTATTTTTTCCTCAGCTTTTGGAGCGGTAGATTTTATTGCTTCCCGAAGTTCTTTAAGCTTTCCTTGCACTTCTTTTGGGGCATGTGCAATGTATTCATCCACATCTTTTGCAGTTTTCATGAGTAAATTATAACTGAAAGTTTCAAGCGTTGCTTATACCAGATCCAAATACCTATTTTGTCACCAGTGGTTTGACGTTTAACAAAATTTTTATCGCAAAGTAAGAGGCAGTAGCATTTAAGATATGCCAAAGAAAGTGCGTCCCTACTGGAAATGATAAACATACCTGATTATCAATTGAACGAAAAATTATTGCGAAAGCGTATAAAGATAGCGCTAAAACAATATCTTTCCTAAGTAACGGATTCCTTTTATATATTAGACTGCCGAGTGTAATAAAAACTACGGCATTTACTACATGGCGCACGGAACCATTCAGAATTTGAGGAAAAAGATAGGATACTCCAACCTGAAACAAGAAAAAAGCCACGACAAACATAAATGCTTTAAAACTACTATTTAAGAGTTTTCTAAGTAGTAAGTAAATAAATAACAAGAGGAAAATGAAGACTGGCATTGCATCGAGTGCCAATGTGTAAGAGTTTCTAAAGCAATGCCAAAGAGAGCTGCCAATCCCAATGAGTATTAGGAGGTAAAACAGAGGCCAATAACCAAACCCTGTAACCTTTTTATTTTTATAGAGTTTGTAAACGAGTAGTGCGGAAACAAAAAATGCTAGGCTACTTACCAAATTAAGAGGTTCTGAGAGAAATAATTCGCCTACCCTTTCACAATAATCTGTTACAGATTGGGAAACAAAATTAAACATGATTTAGTATACCAAAGTCTTCGTAACATTCCTTGGGTATGTAAAAGCCGGGGCTAAATTTCCTGCCTCCGAGGGGCGGAGGAGGTTCGAAAGCATTTAGTAACTTAATGATTTTTCTATTTAATTAAACTATTCATTTGAAAGTTGTCCCAAAACAATCTCTGCTGCTTTTTGCCCTGATACGACTGCTCCTTCCATAGTACAAAAAAACTGTTGTTTTGTATAATCTCCAGCCAGTGTTAGGCCCGAAACGTGTGTTGCCTGTTCCGGCCTCATTTTTTCAGTTTCCGCAGTTAAAGAGTAAAAATCTACAGGTTCTGCGATAACCCGAAAATCTTTGATATCTCTTTCAAAGTGTATGCCTAATCTTTTTGCTTCTGCAATAACTACTTTGAGTATTTCTTTTTCTTTCATTTTCAAAAATTTCTCGGCAGGTGTGAGAATAATCGAAAGTCTTCCTTTAGTATTTTTAAATGTTGTTCTGGATTGCTCGGCAAAACTGCACAGATGAGTTCCTGGAGCAAATGTCGTTAGGTCTCTTTCTAATGCTGGTTTGGTTAGCTCAATTTGAACGGTTATTGCAGGCATTGAAGGAAGGTCAAGCAATTTTTTAAAAGGTTTTACATCCTTAAACGAAGCTCTTATTAAATCTTTTGCCGGATTTAAAGAGGCCGCGATAATAATTTCACTTGCCTCAATTTTTTCATTTTTGAGTTGTACTCCATACACCTTGTTGTTTTTAACAAGAAGTTGTTCTACTTTTGAATTCCTTCGCACTTTCCCTCCCCTTTTCTCAATATATGCTGCAATTGGATCTATCATCACGTCCGTCATGCCGCCTTTGAAGGCGCCTATTCTCATCTGGTAAAATCTGTAAAAAGCTGGAACGATAAATCCAAAAAAGACAAAGGCTGAATACTTATCCGTTGGCAAAAAGAAAATTCCTGTGGAGAGCGGCTCGATTATTCTTTGGATGATTTTATCAGACAAGCCATGATTTCGCGCATATGCTTTAATCGAAAGCGTATCAAGCATTTTTGGGTTGAGTACATAATCTTTTAAACCTTGGGTAAGGAAAATTCCATACCTTATTTTTTCAACCGGGGTTAAAAAATTATTATTTCCTACTATTCCGCTTATCGTTCCTACCAGGTTATATACCGATAGTCCAAAGTCAGCTTGTAAAGCTGTGTCCGCAATTCTTATTTCAATCTCATCTTCCCATTGAATAATCTTGTCTAAATCTATACCTGCTTTTCCAAGTAGTGTTGGAAGAGCTGTATAATAACCGATGTATCTGTGCAGTCCTGATTCAACTTCCATTCCTTTTTCATTCCAATTCGCGGTTCTGCCTCCAAGATGAGGCATGTACTCAAGCACTACAACATCCTTACCTTTTTCAACAAGTTGCACAGCAGCACTTAAACCTGCAAGACCGCCACCAACAACAATAGCATCTTTTTTTCTCATGCTTCTATTTTAGTATATACTAAACATAGACCACCGCATGCAATTACATCTTTACAATACTTGGCATATACAAGCCCCTTTAGAAACTGTTTGGGCAACTGTTGTTAATCAACAGGCCTGGCCAAAGTGGTGGAAAGTGGTAAAAGAAGTTGATCTTCTTTCAAAAGGTATTCATTATGGAGAAAAAGGATACAAGACGAAAACTCGGTTACAAGGATTTATTCCCTATAGTGTGACATTTAGTACAGAAGTAATTGTCGTAAAACCATTAACGTATAGTAAAGGCATCATACGAGGAGACCTTTTAGGAAATGACCTCTGGCAGTTTAGTCAAAAAAGGACTAACACAACCGTTTCTTATACTCTTGATATAACTCCAACGGTGCCATGGATGAATACGTTTTCCTTATTTGTCAAACCTATTCTTTTTTTCAGTCATCAGATTTTTATGCATGAAGGCGAAAAAGGGCTTTCACAATTTCTTCAAACTGAACATATTGCTCATAAAAAATAAAGCCTAAATTAATGACTGAGATTAGTTGTCACATCTGAGACCCAGCAGGACGAGATTCGAATTTTGCTCCGAGGAATAGAGGGAGTTAGAACTTATTTTTCATGGTTGTGACAATTAGACTCTGGTATCAAATCCGGAATTAATTTTTGGTAATAGTTGCTCTTAATATTTGCCGGAAAAACATCAAATGGACAGATGAAGTTGTTAAACCTTGTATCGTTGCTTTTCAGCTCGCCAACCAATTTATTTGTATTATTTAAATCAAAAACAGCAAAATCAAAGTTATGAGCTTGTACAGTTCCTATTGTATAGCCAATCAGATCTCCGGCTTTAAAATGGAGAGGTGGGGAAAATTTGGTGTAATTTTCAGAGGAAGTAGAGGTAGCAGGGGTATTGGGAAAAAGTTTTTTTATTTTGTCTGTCGGGTCAGAGATATGGTTAATGAAAAACCAGACTTCACAGCTGACCTGAAAATGTAGGTCATAATCGATAGTTTCTTTACCTTCGGTAATCCTCATCTTATAAATACCTCTGATCAAATCTGCATCCACTGGAGTATAAATAGGTACTTTCGTGGTTTTTGACTGATCAATCCATAAAAAAGCCCGGTCTTGCATCTTACTGGCAATAAGACTTGGAGGTGTTATCTTTTGAATCATCTCAGAATTAGTTAGATCATGAGTAAATTTAGGCTGAGGGTTACTTCGACAAGGAACTCCAAGATAAGAATTATTTTTTGAATCATAAGTTTGTTGAGAAGAAACTTGTGAATTTTGGAAATTTGTTTTTGATTTATTTTGTGAATAATTAGAATAAAGAAAAACTCCAGCTGCAACGGCAGCTGTTACAACTATTAAAATTAAGATCGGGCTAAATCCTTTTTGGCTGAGCATTAATTTAACAGTAACACATTTAAATGCATGGGATGATTATACCAGATGAGGTTCTCTTATTGATGAGCTTGAGCTCCGAGGGGCGGAAGGGATTGGAACAAGCGGTTTATAACCTTTAAAGAATTAGTTAAAAAAGTACCTTCTGTTTCAGCCTCACTCGAAACTAAAGAAAAGCCTATCCCATCAAGCCAATTAGAAGCTTTATGGGCGCAAAATCAGATCGTGCTCCAAGGAATAGGAGAGTTTAGAAATATCTTCTTGACTGTTTAAGAACATTAGCACTACAGTTAAATAAGAGGGGAGGTGGTATTTTAAAAAGATTATGAAAAAAGCAACATCCTACTTTAAGAAACATATCGCTTATACTTCGCTTATCCATGTTATCGGAGGCATAGGAATAGGTATGCTTATTGCATCTCCAGTTGCAGGCACTCATCCAATTCGTTGGGGAATCGCTTTACTAGCAGTTAGTTTACTTGGACATTTATATGCATGGTTTGCTTAAAAATGAGCTCCCTCGGTGGAATACTACCAGTACGGAAAGGTGGCTTCGGAAGAGTTGGTTTAGAACGAATTATCAGTTTCAGTTTGCAAACCAAACTTTAAGCTGATATGTTAGTGAATGTTAAGTGTTTTATGAGGTTCTGCTATCCTTTGTCTCCTAGATCCTAGAAAAGGCTCATTAGTGGTTTTATACGCTCTATCTTCTGGTAAATCTGGAAGTAATCCTGCTACTATGTGTATAAGCTCAGCTTGCTCCAGTGTTCCACTACGTACTTCTGGTATACGATATATGCCACGATGTTTTCCGGTATCAAGACCTATTTTGTATGGATCTGTAATCTGCTGTGTTGCGCTAAGCTGTTCTTCCAATCTTTCTTTTGCAGATGGTTGTCGCATCGCTTCTTCTCTATTACTCAACCAATCTTGCAACGCATAACCACTCATTCTCCATACAATTGGTGTTTCAAAAGGAAAAATACTGATATGCGGATGTGCTACAAAATTTGCATCAGGTAAAATAACGTACTTAAAATCTGTTTGACTCTCAAGCGCAGCAATACCTTCTGTTGCTGGCAGTCCAGTAATTTCGTCTTGTCCAACAACCACTCGCCGACGTTCTAATTCTGCTTCTTCGTCTGACCGTGGATAAATATGCGAAACACCTATATCAACATAGCCAGTTGGCGCAGTACCAGTTACTCTTCCTTCTTTATTACGTACGTCAGTGAGTCCATATTGTACTTCAATCGTTTCAATATCGAGAAGACGTTGAGGAAAATGTTCTTTGGTAAAACGTACAAGAGGCTCGGGTATTTCTCTTGTTCTTCTTGTATCCTCATAGGTAAGCGTAATGTTAACAAAACTTCTCGTATTGAGAACTTGGGGAAGAGAGATGCCCCAACGCCTATCGAGGAGTCTTGTAATTCCGTGTTTTAATGATTCTCGTGCTGCAATTGTTTCCTTACTTGGTAATTGTCCTTCCTGTCCTGCCATGCTTGTTTTATAGCATAGTTTTAATTTGTTTGCAACCAAAGAGCTTGTTGTGACAGACCAATTCCCGTTTTCAGGGTTACTCAAAAGCCTGAATGTCAAACAGGGCTCCGCGGGATGGAGGGGATTAGAACTTTTTTTGCAAGAACTCTTCTGGTGTAACAATTTCAATACCTTGGAAATGTGCAAGTTCTAGTAATTCCTTATCTCCAGTAATAATTATATTGCAATTTCCCTCATATGCAGCTTCTAAAACTCTGTTGTCGTCTTTATCTTTAACCACGTCAAATTGCCGAGAGGGATAAACGATCTTAAAACACTTCTTTATCAAACTTTCTGTTAATTGAACTCTTTCTCTACTGAACTCAAACTTTTTTCCTAAAACCTCAGAAAGCTCTGATAAAAGTTGAGGAGATGTTACAGCTTCAATCTCAAATCTTATAACGTGATTTAATATTTCTTTTGGTTTACCACCAAAGACTAATGCAGAGATTACTACATTTGTATCCAGGAGGATTTTAGGAGGTTTTGCCATGCCTGAAATCAGAAACTATTTTATTTACATCTTTTTCGCTTTTGATGCCTATTTTTTTACCCGCTCTTTGCCCATAAGAAAAAAGCTCTTCCCAGCGCTCATTGTCTTTTAAATAAATCCTCAGAGCTTCTCGGATTAACTCAGATCGATTCTTATACTCTTTCTTTGCTTGTTCGTCTACTTTCTTAAGTAGCTCTTGAGGTAAAGCAATATTTAAGGTCTGCACTTGCATACAAACATTGTATGTAACTTGTATATATTTGTCAATAGTCAATCTGGGGCTAATTCAAAGCTCCGAGGAATTTAGGTATTTAGATTGAAAAACCAATCTAAACTTGATATCCTGCTGAGCTCCGAGGGGTAGAGGGGGTTAGAAGAAACTACTTAATCAAAGAAACGATAGAGTATTGCATAATTTGATTGTCTTCGTATAATACATTGTGTGGGACCAAAAAGTGTTGAGCTTGAAGTAGTTCACTATCGAACAGACGAAATGGTTCATGCTTCAAGGAAGCTTATTCATAATTTCGTTACATATTCTGGTATTGAAGGCACGAACATGTGGGGTGAAGTACTTTATACAGTAGCTGATTTTATTAAGCAACAACTCCCTCATGAATGTGTTTGGCGCGCAGAAGGGCTTGATGTCAGGTTTTCTGGGTTTCAATCACCAATACCGATTGTTCGAGAAGAAAAAGTAGTATACGCAGCACGTGAACCACATTTTGTTATTTATGAAAGACCAGACAGCGATTTACGTCCTACAAGAAGAACACATATTAATAGGGTAACTACTGCAATCGCGCGGGAAATGGAAGATGTATATCATATGCAAGCTGGTGGAAGCCCGCTCGTGTTGAGTTTTCCTAAAAGAGAGTATGCAAAAAGCGTTGAAGTATTTAATGCTGCGTTGGTGGCTAGTCCTCGGCTTGTACCGGGAGATGGAGAATATCCTATTCCTCCACGAGTGGATAGAGGTTAAGATCAACAACATGTTTTTCTAAGCGTTCAAATGAGTAGATTAGCAAAACACCGTCGCTTTCATTTTGTTTCCCTGTTGCAGCTGAAGGCCCTCCAAGCTTTTCATGTAATTTATTAGGTGATAGCTCAACCATAAGCTCTTTATACATATACTGAAAAAAAGAGTCAATATGGAAATAGCGGGTAATCCCACCCTGTTGGTACAAATTTACTAGAATGTAAATATGTACCATTTAAAACAGATACCAGCGGACGTTAAAATTCAGAAGTTTTTAAAGCAGATATTGTTCGGTAAGCATCTATTCTGTCCTGGGTGCAGAAGCTTTGATGTTTTGCGTTATGAAAACAGGTATCGTTGTAGGAGATGCAGAGCAAAGTTTTCCCTTCTATCACACACTTGGTTAAAAGACGTTAGGATTGAACTTAAGTCTTTCTGGTTAATCCTTTGGTGCTTTACAAAACAAATGCCAGTTAAACAGACTTGCGATATTACTTCTCTTTCTGAGAAATCTGTTCGCCATTGGTTCGATCTGTTCCGTTCTAACCTGCCACAACACAAAGAGACTCTTGAACACGTAATTCAGCTTGATGAGGCATACTTTGGAGGATGGGGAGGCAGAGCCCTTCTCATGGGTAAGCAACCCGGAACAAGAAAGCTTGCATACCAGTTGTTTGCCAAAGATTCAGTAGACAGATCAGAAGCTCTTGCGTTCCTAAATACATACGTTAAACCCGGAAGCAGACTAGATACAGATGGTGGTACAATCTACAAAGGTATAGATAATTACTTTCCTGTTATGCACACTGTTGATATTCACAAGAAATTTGAATTTACCCATACCTCAGAGATAGAAGGAATGTTTGGAGTTTTACGAACCTTTATTAGAAGAATGTACCACCATGTTAGCGATGAAAAGCTTGATGAATATCTCTGCGAATTTTACTTCAGATTTTGCAGACCGGAAATGTTTAAATCTCCCCATGAATACTTGAAAAACACACTATACCTTGTACCATCAAGGTAGGAGAACCCGAAATAGCGATATTATTGTAGAGTCAGAGTTCCAAATACCCGGAATGGACGAGATTAGAATTGAGCTCCGAGGAATAGAGGAGATTCGAAACTTTATTACCCTTCAGCAGTAAATGTTACTGCAACTGCTTGCAGTGCTGCTTCATCTCTTAAGCTGACAGGTGGTATACTACCTTTCTTTGTAGGTTTTCCTTGCAAGGTTGCAAAATGCTCAAATGTTATTCCGGTTGCATAGGGAGTAGAGCCCATACGGGTTTTCCTCTGGTAAATAGTTGGATGTGCTTCGTATTCACCATCTCGCGTTGCAACGTGTACTTTTAATTTTCTCATCGTTTCTAATGTTTGAGGATCAAGAATGTAGTAACCATCCCAACGAGATCCACCGTAAACAGCTGGTGGCATAGGTAGAAATAGCTCATGTGGTGCACGAGCAAGCGCACCCAGTTTTCCTAATTGATTTTTATCTCCATCAATGAATAATGTGCCACTCGTTTTTCTTGGACCTTCGGCTTGGACAACGGAATGAATATTGAGATCGGGTAATAATCCTGTTGCCAGAATGGCAGAAGTATAAATACTTGGAACCATTGATAAATGTGCACTATAATCATCCCATCGACCTTCCTGTTGTAGTTGGAAAGGATGAAATGTTTCACCAAGCTGTACCCGTCTTGGTTCTTGTGGTGTACCTTCTGTGCCTGGGTTTGGCATTTCTGAAATCATAGGAGGATTATATAATAGCTTATGACATATTTTCAAGTTTGCTCAAATGAATCTATGCGTTTAGCCTGTAATGGCAACCTAATCTTAATGTCCTGTTGAGCTCCCTGATGTTTACACACTTCGAACGCATTTCTTGGAAGCAAATGAGGATTACCAAGCAATATTTGTTTGATTTGTTTCAAGAAGATCAAGAAGATTAGAAATTATTGTGCCGTTTTTATTTTTCCTGCTCGATAGTAAATTTATCTATAATAGAAGTAATATTATTTCGATGGTGAGGTGCAATATCCAAAAGTAAATATTCTTCTTTTAGCGTTATGACAACTACAGCTTGTAAATCCTCTTGTGATTCTGGAAACGCAATTTCTCTGTAATCGATAGTAGTTAACGGATCTTCAATAGTAGCTATTGGTTCGATATAAAGAGCTTCATTAATTGGTTGACTGTGTGGAGTAAGATTATTTGGAAGTCTATATCCCAATTTTTTATGCCATTCTGTAGTGTCACCAATTTTTCTAGCGTATGAATTATCTCTTCTTGCTAAAGAAGAACTTGCTCGCAAAGCTTCCCACCGAGTAAGAAGTTTCGCAGCATCTGAAAGAGAGTCAATGTCGGCAAGCCTCATAGGATTTTTCCGAGGGTAAGTGTACAGTAGACACCCGACAGCTGTGGCTTTTTCTGCAGGCGCTCCTACTGCGCCGTATTCTGCAGATGCAAAAAATGCATAATCAACAAACCGAGACAAACGATGTTTTGGTGACAAATGATTCCTTGTATAGGCAGCAAGTTCTGTTAATGGAAAGAAAAAGCCAGGCCAATGTCTAAATTGAGCAGGATGAAGAACGAAATCATGAATTTCTAACGCAGGAAACATGTCCTGCGAAATAGATACGTAAAAGTCAGTTGCATTAAGATGGTATGCTGGTTGTGGGGTTGACCAACCAAAAGATTGTCCAGGTCTTTGCGTATCAGCATGTTTTGCAATGTCATTAGCGGTTGCTTGATTAAAAAGAACAGCTGCTGAAATTACTATAATCTCTTCTAGGTATGGACTTTTAGAGACATGACCGCCTTCAACCGCTTTATTGTATAAAACGAGTTTGTTTGGGTTAAGTTGTATTGTTTGAATATATGTATTTGGGTAGAGTTCCACTTTCTCCTCACATGTAACTATGTTATAAATAGGGTGCTTTAGCGGTTGTGCTTTTTCTGGTCGTTCTAAAGGATTATCAAAAAGAGCGTATTCTCTTCCAGAAGGTAAGTGATAGCTTTTTGCTTCAAAGAGATGTACGTTGCTGGCAGCTTCAGAACTAAATGTTATCTGCGATCCTTTCGCTTTTAAACGTGAAATATCATCTGGTTCTATTGCATTTCCATAATAAATTGTATTAACACCTCTATTTAAGGCGTGCCGATTTCGTTCGTTCATGCGCTTTTTTGAGCAATAAAGATTATGCCTGGTTTTAAGTGGCCATGGTAACTAAAAAAGGGTTTTTCTAGAATTGACACTATCTCGAATCCAGCTCCTGTAATTAATCCAGCTAATTCTTCTGGTCTAAAATTGTGAGAACGGAAAAGCTCTTTTCCCGTTTCGCCTCTTGAAATAAGTGTTCCATATTCGTCAGCAACTAACCCATCTTTTAGATATCTTGTAATTTTTTCATTTGTACTTTCATCAACTAAAAATTCGGCAACGTGCAATTTGGCGTTCGGCGCTAATACTCGATATAACTGTCGAAAAGCTATTGCTCTGTCTTCTTTTGTCAATGTAGATGCGACTCCTTGCATAAATGCTCCTTGAAAAGAGTTATCTGGTAATGAAGTATCTGTTATTGATTGATGATAAAGCGTAACTGGTTGATCGGAATATCTTGGTCCTAGTTGCTCTATCGCTTTTGCATTGATATCAATACCTGTTACATTCAGACCTCTTTGCCTACATAAGTCAATAATTCGTCCATTGCCTGCACCCACTTCTAAAACTGTGTCTCCTACAATAAGGTTACCCCATATTCTTGTATCAATTTCTGTTGTCGCTGGAATTTTAGTAGCTTCGATTTCTGACCAGTGTGTTTCTGTTTGACTCACTATTTCCTGGACAATTTGTTCTGTTATTGCTTCTTTAGGTTGTCGAGCATCTATTTTCACAATTCTCTCTGAGAAAAGTTCCGCCAATTCTCTATATCGTTGAGCTTTCATTTGTAACCATTCTGGATCTGAATGATGATCAAGTGTTGTAGTTCGTTCTGAAAAAACATATTGTGGTTCCATATCTAGTAAAAATGTTCTCCTTGGAAGGGGAAGGCCTTGTGAAAGAGATTGTGCTTCATGAAACGACATTTCTGGATTAGAAGCGTAAAAAGAGTCAACATAACGATCCCAGATGTAAACTGTTTTTTCTGTTCTAGCCTGCACATTTCTCATACTTGCTTCAAAATCCAAGAGGAATAGTTTATTCCTTAACCATGGAGGAAGAATTCTGACATTTGCTCTAATAAAATTACCTAGCAATGTATTGTCTGGGCTTTTTAATACTTTTGTTTCTATGCCATGCGTTTCTAAGGCAGCAGGAACAAGATAACTTTGTGTTGATTTCCCTGCACCATCAATTCCTTCAAGACTGTAAAGATTCTTAAGAGTTTCTGCCATGTGGAGAATTATATCAGAAAAAGAAATGAATAACAAATGCTATAGGCTTATATTCAGCTCCGAGGGATAGAGGGGATTCGAACTAGTATTTCTAAAGAAAGATGGTATAATATCTGTCCCGCTTGACATATAGACATCAATTTGGGATAAATAAAGCATGAAGAAAAAAACTAATCTAAAAAAGAAAAAAATACAGCTGAAGGATATCCACAAATACACAAAAGAGGCTGTTGCTACGTATAAAGACACGCTTCGAAAACTTGCCTATACTTAAATATATGGCAGATCCCTCGATACACTACCTGACTTTAGAGGAAATGAAGGAAATCTGTTTCTCCCTTGTACAAGAATTGCTTCAATTTACTGAACCAGTTCCTGAGTTCGAAACGAGATTTCCAGAAAAACTTGAATCAATTTTGGAAACCTCACAACAGACATTTAACAATGTCGAATTATATCCAACCATTTTTAGCAAAGCAGCCTGCTACTATTACTTTATTATTAAAAATCACCCTTTTCTTAATGGGAACAAAAGACTCGCAATTGTAGCAACCTATGTCTTTTTGAGAATTAACGGATATAAACTTTCTGTTCCTTTACAAACCATGTACTCATTTGCTGTCAGAGTTGCAAACTCAACGGTTGATCACAAAAAGGAGTTTCAAGAAGTAGAATTATTCATAAAACGATATACAAATAAACTTTAATTAGAGCTTCCCCACACACACGTTTCCACACTTCGGAGGTGGTTTGTGGAGAAGGAAGAAGATTATCCATCTGCTATACTGACACCATGAATAAGAAAGTTTTAGTGATCGGTGCATCTGGTTCTGGAAAAACATATTTAACTAAAGAGCTTAGGAAATTTGGATTACATACTGTTGATGCTGACTTACTTGAAGGATTTGCTTCGTGGTTTGATGGCAAAGGAAACAATATCGTGTTTCCTGAAAACGCTGATAAAACATTTTTTGACAATCATTCATTCCTTTGGGAAAAGGATTTTCTTATTAACTATCTCAAAGACAAAGAAAATATCTATCTATTTGGTTTATCTGGAAATGTGTTTGAATTGATTGACTTATTTGACAAAGTTTATTTTCTTCAGGTCCCTCCTGCTGTTCTTGAAAAAAGACTGCAACATGTAAGTAGAGAAAATCCAATGGGCAAAACAGAAGAACAGAGAAAAATAGCAGTGGACTATGCAAAAGAGATAGAAGAGAAAGCAAGGAAATTGAATATTGAGTTTATTGATGGAACATTAATCCCCAATGAAATCTATCAATTGATAAAATGAGGAGCTCCAAAAGAATACATGAGTTTAGCCTACAATAACAACCTAATCGATGAGTCCTGTTAAGCTCCGAGGAATAGTGGAGGTTAGAAAATATTACTAATCGAGGAACTTAAATTGTTAATAAATGGTAATTTCCTTCCTAGGTTCAGATACAAAGCTTTCAATCGGACCAAAAAAAGATTGTGAGATTCTTTTTTGTCTGTTAGGAGGAAGGTCAGGAATCATGGAAGCAATCATAAATATGATATCTGGATTTAATGGTCTCGTAAGAACGTCTCCTTGGGGAATAGTCTTTCGTTTTTCATCTGAGAAACCCAACCCATGAGGATCAACAACCTTATTGATCACAGACAATCTTCGTTCAAGATGATCCTGAGGGGATTCTGCTTTTTCTCTTTTTAACCATTCTTCTAATGGAAAAGTTGTAATACCTGTTTCTAATGGACTTCTTTCTGGAGCTATACAAATCGCGTTGCACAAAACGATATTGTTTTCTGGAACAACTACGTATTTAAAACCGTCTCTTTGTTCTACTTGGAATACGCTTTCAGTTACAGGCATACCTAGTGTTTCTTCTCCTGGAATAACTACTCTTTGCTTCGCCCTTGCTATCTCTTCGTCTGTGCGAGGATAAAGGTGACTTGCATAGATTGTAATAAAGTTAAAACCTGCTTCAATATAATCGATGCCAACTTTTCTTCCAAAATACTGTTCCCTTACAAAATTAGTAAGTTGTGGAGGTATTTCATCCTCAGAAACATCATCATAAGTCAATTTAACACCTATTGCTCTACCCCTAGATAGAACTTTTTTTGCATCAATACCTCTTGAATCCAGAAATGACGTAATACCTTTACGTAACGCTTCAGTCGCGGCAATAGCTTCTTTCGTTGGTTTGTTTTCACCTCTATCGTACATAAGATATTTAATCAGAAGTAGGATATCATATTTTTTCTAGCCTGTCAAATATTATAGGACTGCCCGTCTGTATTTAAGCTTAAACAAACGCATCGGTTTATGCTACCATAGCAACCTAATCGATGCGTCCTGGTCAGCTCCGCGGCTAGGATTCGAACCTAGAACCTTGAAATTACACGTTCCTTTCTGTTACCAGAAAGCGTGGACTATCTCTTGGTCATATCTTTCGATGTAGACCCTGGGTATATAGTCTCTACACATTTATCCTTAAAAAGGAATTTAGCTCGGGATTATCCTTCGACAAGCTCAGGACTTCCCCGAATTAGCCCAGTTTTCCATCTCGATTTTCATCGGGACGCTGCGATTATTCACAGTTTCCTGCTCTACCGTTGAGCTACCGCGGAATGTGCCTCTATTTTAGCATTTGAAAGAGGATAAATCTAGTGAGGAAAGCTAGGATTTTTCTGTCCACCCCTGTCTCGCTGCGCTCGCAGGCGGTCTCGACTTTCAGTCTGCGGCCCATGTTCCCATTTGTTCAAAAACCTTTTTTAGAGACATACCTTTTTTTGTCAGACTATATTCAACATGGAGCGGTACTTCTGCAAAGACTTTTTTGTGCACAATACCTTCTTTTTCCAGTTCTCGCAAACGCTCTGATAATGTTTTTGGACTAATTGGAGAAAGAATTCGTTGAAGTTCCCCAAACCGTTTTTTTCCATCACAGAGGTTATGGATAATCAGCATTGTCCATTTGCTGCCAATAATTTTTATTGTTTTGGCTACTGCACAGTTTTCATGGTTTTCTTGCATTGTTTTCATTGCAGCATTATATCACATACTATATATATTGTAACTACTTTACAAAATGAAGTAGATCATGTATCATAAGTTCAGATATGAATAAATGGAATACCATACCAAGCGATAACATCATTCAAAAAACAGCAGATGCTCTGTTAAAAAATGGCATTAATGCAGTTGTTGTCGAAAATGGTAAGCAAGCAAAAGAAAAAGCACTTTCTTTAATTCCACAGGGTGCAGAAGTAATGAATATGACTTCTGTAACACTTACTGCTATTGGGTTAGATAAAGAAATTACCGACTCAGGCAAATACAATGCAGTAAAGAACAAACTCGCAAAAATGAATCGCGAAACAAAAAATTTAGAAATGCAAAAATTAGGCGCTGCACCAGAATACGCAATTGGCAGCGTACATGCAGTAACAGAAGATGGAAAAGTTATTGTTGCATCCAATACTGGTAGTCAATTACCAGGGTATGCATATGGCTCTTCGCATGTTATTTGGGTTGTTGGAGCACAAAAGATTGTTGCAAATCTTGACGCAGGGTTCAAAAGAATTTACGAATATGTTTTGCCACTCGAATCAGAAAGACTAAAGAAAATCTATCCTCAAGTATCAGGCAGCAACGTAAGCAAGCTTTTAATTATAAACAAAGAAATTTCACCACAGCGAATTACCCTGATTTTAGTAAAAGAAGCGCTCGGATTTTAAAGGATTAAGGAAGCCACAATACCAATTATAATAACAAGTACTAAAATACTCGATAATCCACCTACCGCTAAAATCCCAAGAGTCGAAAGAATCCACAAAATGAGTAAAACTCCTGCTATTGTCTTAAATGGATTTGGCAACACAGAAATCGCCCAGCCGGCAACAAGTAAAATTAACAGCTCAACCAGTGTTACCGCATGGCCATTTATGGTAAGAAGCGTAATATCCGGGAGACTTATGCCAATATGAATGTAGCCTAAAAACCAAAGAATTCCTAAAATAACAACAATCGCAAGTAACATATCTAATAAAAGTGTATACCTCATCTGTTAGGAAAGCAATAGCAATTGTGTAAGAATCCAGTAATACTGCCTAAGATATGTCTCAAAATGGTATAATAATCAAGCTAAAATGTTTCGAACACTCAAGCGATTATTCTTTTTTCCTGTTGCGTATTATTTTGTTTTTTTTGCGCGGATAAAGTTTAACAGGTGGCGTCCTCGTGTTATTGTGCTCACAGGATCGAGCGGAAAGACAACGCTTCTTTCTTTTGTGGAATCCCAGCTTTTGGAAAAAGCAAAATATTCACATCATGCAAACAGCGCGCTTGGCGTTCCGTTTGATATTTTAGGCCTTTCTCGAAAAACACTTAAAAAATATGAGTGGATAGGGTTATTTCTCCAAGCACCCTTTAAAACATTCTCAAAAATTCCAGAAGAAAAACTCTACGTTGTAGAAGCGGATTGCGATCGGCCAGGAGAAGGGAAATTTTTAGCAACATTTTTGCGACCAGAGGTAACACTTTGGATAAGCACTTCAAAAACACATAGCATGAATTTTGATGGGCTTGTTCAAAAAGGGAAATATCAAACAGTCGAAGAAGCAATTGCCTACGAATTTGGCTATTTTCTCGAGTATTCACAAAAACTCTGTATTATCGATAAAGAATCAGCGCTTATGGAAGCTCAAGTAAAGCGAACAAGCGCAGATATTCTTCGGATTTCCCAAAAACAGTTTGGTGAATATGCAATAGATAAAAACGGCACAACGTTTACTCTTAAGAAGAAAACCTATCATTTTCCATATTTATTTCCCCAAGAAATTTTTTACACGCTTTCGTATACACTTGAGTTACTTTTTTATTTAGCAATCGATCCCGACGTTTCGTTTGCAAAATTAACATTGCCTCCTGGACGCTGTTCTTTATTTGACGGAATTAAACACACATTGCTTATAGATAGCACATATAATACGAGTTTTTCATCCATGGTAGCAATACTTTTTATGTTTGAAAAAATGCCTCATAAAACAAAATGGATAGTTTTAGGAGATATGCTCGAACTTGGAAAAAGCGAAAAAGAAGAACACGAAAAACTGGCAGATGTTGTAGGAAACATGCATATTGATCGGCTTGTCCTTTTAGGCCCGAGAATTTCTCGGTATACATACCCCCTACTTAAAAATTCGCTTGGGAAAAAAATTCCCGTTGTTCATTTTGAAAATCCTAAGGAAGTGTTGGATTATCTGATAACATACATACAAGGGGAAGAACTAATTCTTTTTAAAGGGGTTCGATTTTTAGAAGGAGTTATTGAGCACTTGCTCAAAAATAAAGAAGATGCAAAAAAACTTTCAAGACGTGAACAAGTGTGGGAAGAAAGAAGGAGGCAGTGGGGATTATGAAAACAATCTATATTCTTCATGGATGGTCTTATACAACAGAAAAATGGGAGCCTTTTTTAAAACTGCTTAAGCAAGAAAATATTCATCCGATTTTTTTAAAAATTCCAGGGTTAACTGGTGTAATTGACCGATCATGGACACTCGATGACTATGTTGAATGGTTAGTAGGAGAAACAAAAAAAGAAAAAAAAGTTATTCT
>Ga0209515_10004769_pt1 | contig 18077 bp, 12 predicted proteins | sample Subgroupgradi54m_FD_187454 | JGI IMG/M metagenome (GOLD analysis project Ga0209515, IMG submission 187454) | Subsurface groundwater microbial communities from S. Glens Falls, New York, USA - GMW60B uncontaminated upgradient, 5.4 m (SPAdes)... ...
TAAAAATTAACTTCTCACCTAGGGAATTGTCCCAAATTTTTAGATATTCCGTTACATTTCGCTTCAAAATTGTTACAGAAAAGTTACAGGAAATTTGAGAATAGTTTCTAGGTGTCCTGCTAGACTTATGTTGTAAGGAGGTAAAGTCTAGTGAATCCAGCAGAAATTATAGAAGTGGAATATGAGGCGATCAAGAGATTTAGCCAGGGGGACAGGAAATTGGCTCTTAAGGTTATTCAGGAATTAGGAGCTTTTATGCGGGACTATTTTCGTCAACGATCTCCCAGAAAAGTCACACCCGATGAACTTTGCGCGGCCATAGAAGTCGTTACAGTCACTTGGAAGAGCCCCACCCACTCTTAAAATTAGGATCTTATGCAATAAAAAATAGGGACTGTCCCTTTAGGGACTGTCCCTATTTTTTATGAATAGGAAATTTATGCGAGGGGAGGGACTTGAACCCTCATGAGTTTCCTCATACGCACCTCAAGCGCACGCGTCTGCCGTTCCGCCACCCTCGCCTAATCGCGTCCTATTCTAATTACTGTTGGGTTTGAGGTATGCCAACTCGTTGTAGGACGCTTGAGGAAGATCTTCTTGTTTGCAGGATTGTTAATAGAAGTGTTGTGCAGATAAAAGCAATAGCTAATCCTGCGGTCAATTTCTTTAAGAAAAGGTTGCCCGAGGGCGCTGAAAAAAGCGCTTCATTTCCCCCGCCGAATATTCCTCCCAAGCCGCTCGCCTTTCCAGATTGAATTAGAATCACAACCACTAAAACAATACTCACTAGAACATGTAAAGTAAGAATTAGACCATACATAATTTAGGCTCCGTATTTAAGTAATTTTCCAGCATTCGCCATCGCTAAAGGCATAATTTCACAGGAGGATATTCTACCTAAAAAACCATCCTTTGCGCATTGGTATTCCGTAAATCTTTCTGGACCTCTATAATGAGCTTTTTTAGAATAGATTAGAGTAGGGACTGGATGCCAGGAATGTCCACTAAAGGCGCAGGGGGTAGAGTGATCTCCAGAAATGACAATAACATCTGGATCTAAGGCTCTTAATTTTTCTATGTGACGGTCCATCTCTTCTATGGCTTGGACTTTTTTATCAAAATTCCCATCTTCACCCGCGGAGTCGGTAGCTTTAAAATGTAAAAAGAAGAAATCAAATTGATTCCAGTTCTCTTTTAAGGTTTCAAATTCTCCAGCCAGATTATCTTCTTTAACTTTAAGAACATTCATCCCCACTAAGCGGGATAGCCCCCGATACATTGGATAAATCGCGATGGCTGCCGGGTTTAGTTTATAAATTCTAGAAAAGGGTGGTAAATCTACCATTTTAGAAAAGCCTCTTAAAAGCAGACAGTTAGCCTTTGCTTCATCTTTAAGACGGACACGGCATTCTTCTAAAAACTGGTTCACTATTTTAGCGGATCTAGACGCTTCTGGTTTTACTGTGTGTGTAGGAATGGGAGGTAAGCCTTCTTTTTGTGGATCGGCATCCGTTAAAGAGTCGGAAAGTCCATCCCCTCTAAATATAATGGACGCGCGGTGTTCTTTAACCGTATGAATTATGATTTCAATTCCATCAATTTTAATTCCAGACAATTTTTTGCAAAGTCTTTTATTTTCATCCGTTGAAATTCTGCCGGCGCGTCGGTCTGTAAGCAACCCTTTACTTAAATCTAAAGTTGCAAAATTTCCACGGGCGGTTAGATCGAGCGGGGTTAGATCTACATCTATTCCCACAGTGTCCAATAACCCTCTTCCTATAAGATAGCGAATGGGATCGTACCCAAATAGACCTAAATGGCCAGGTCCGCTTCCGGGAGTAATTCCAGATCCTACCGGGTCTTGAACTCCGCAAGCAGAAATTTTAGCAAGAGCGTCTAAGTTAGGGTGAACGCTCGCTTCTAGTTCAGTTGAATTTTTTTGAGGGTGAATGGCGCCCCCCAACCCATCCATGACGATCATGACTATTTTTGATTCTGTGGGGACTGCCAGCTGTTCTATAAGTTCTTGTCTATCCATGATATTTTTTAAATTAAGAGTTTGGTATCGCTTCGATTCCGGGAAGAGATTTGCCTTCGATAAATTCAAGGCTGGCTCCGCCGCCGGTTGAAACATGGGATACAGATCCTTTCATTCCACAGGCGTTGAGCGCGGCAATAGAATCGCCACCCCCAACAACAGTATAAGCACCTCTTAGAGTAGCTTGAGCCACTGCTTTTGCGCAGGCAATCGTCCCCTTGCTAAATTCTGGAATTTCAAAGATTCCTAAGGGACCGTTCCAAAAAATTGTTTTGGCTGTAGAAATCCACTTATCAATTTGCTGAATGGATTTGGGTCCAATGTCCACCCCAATCCAACCCTCTTGAATATTTTGGTCCGGAGTCACCAAAGTTTTACTTCCGGGTTCTATTTTTTGTGTCACGATATGATCCAATGGCAATTTAAGTTTGGATCCGGAGCCATCCAAGCTTTTGGCAAAACTAATTTTATCCTCTTCCAAGAGAGAATTTCCAATGCCAAACCCATTCGCTTTTAAAAATGTATAAGACATTCCTCCCCCAATCAGAATGGTTTCGGCAAGCACACTTAGATTTTGAATGACCTCTATTTTATCGGATACTTTTGCCCCGCCTAAAATGGTAAGAAAAGGTTGTTCAGGGCTCTTTACAATTTTTCCTAACGCCGCAATCTCTTTTTTTACTAGAAAACCAATGGCGCTGGGAATTATTTTTGTAACAGAAGAGGTGGAGGCATGGGCTCGGTGAACCGCGCCAAAAGCATCTTGCACAAAATAGTCTGCTAGGTTCCCGAGCTCTTTGGCAAAAACAGGATCATTCTTTTCTTCTTCCGAATGAAACCGCAAGTTTTCTAAAAGAAGTATCTCTTTTTCTTTTAGGTTGTTACTCGCTTCTTGCGCCAGAGGTCCTACGCAATCCTTAACAAATAAAACATTTTGACCTAGGAGTTGGGATAGCTTTTTTGCCACGGGCTCTAAGGAATATTTAGATTGAACCGTTCCTTTTGGCCGTCCTAAATGAGAACAGAGAAGAATCTTACAATTCTTTTCTAAAAGATACCGTAGGGTTGGGAGAGCCTCTTGAATCCGAGTATCGTCCGTTACAGCCCCGTCTTTAAGTGGAACATTAAAATCTACACGGACTAATACTTTTTTGCCCTGAAGGGGCAGGGATTCAATGGACCTTTTATTCACTTAGTTCTTGGAAGCGATATATTCAACAAGGTCAACGACTCGGTTGGAATAACCCCACTCGTTGTCGTACCATCCAAAGACCTTAACGAAGTTTCCATCCATAACATCGGTAGAAAGGGAATCAAAAATACAAGAATGATCGTTTCCATTAAAATCTTTCGAAACCAAGGGTAAGGAAGAGTATTCTAGATATTTTGCCAAAGGTCCAGAGGCCGCTTTCTTAAAGGTTTCATTGATCTCTTCTTTTGTAGTCGATTTTTCTAATTCGGCGCAGAGGTCCACTAAAGAAACATTGGGAGTGGGAACTCGAATGGCAATGCCGTTTAATTTTCCTTTGAGTTCGGGAATCACCAGTCCAATGGCTTTGGCAGCGCCGGTGGTGGTTGGAATCATGGACTGCCCTGCCGCGCGCGCTCTGCGAAGATCGCTGTGCGGAAAGTCTAAAATAACTTGATCATTTGTGTAGGAATGGATGGTCGTCATTAAGGCTCTTTTCACTTTAAAAGATTCATTGAGTACTTTGACGATGGGAGCTAAACAGTTCGTGGTACAAGAAGCGTTGGAAATAATGACATGTTTTTTTGGGTCATACTGATTCTCATTAATTCCCATGCAGATCGTAATGTCTTCTCCTTTAGCGGGAGCGCTAATAATTACTTTTTTTGCTCCTCCGGCTAAATGAAGTTTAGCTTTTTCCGCGTCTGTGAAACGGCCGGTAGATTCAACCACAATATCGACTCCCAAATCTTTCCAGGGTAACTTGGCAGGATCTCTTTCAGCAATGACCTTAATACTCTGTCCGTCAATATTAAGCTCACCTTCCTTAGCGCTGACTGGACCGGGGTAAATGCCAAAGGTAGAGTCGTACTTAAAAAGATGCGCCGAGGTTTTTGCGTCCGTTAAATCGTTGACTGCTACAAATTGAATATTTTTATTCTTAAGGCCTGCCTTAAGGACCAGCCTTCCAATTCTTCCAAATCCATTAATTCCTACTCGAACTCCCATGTTCATTCTCCTTTAAAAAATGATTTATTTTTAGATCTTTCAATACCAGGTGAAACGCTAAATATAACAAATTTTTTAATCCCTGGCTAGGGTTAAAGCTAAAACTTTTCTTGCTCCATTCTCTAGGAGAACTTCCCTTGAAGCTTGGAGGGTGGCTCCAGTCGTGTAAACATCATCAATTAAAAGCACTGTTTTTTCATGAATGGAGGGTGGATGGTTTAATCTAAAGGCGCCTTTTATATTTTCATATCTCTGTTCCTTGGTCAGATGGGTTTGAGAAGTTGTATTTTTAGATCTTACGAGTTCATTTTCTAAGAGTTGGAGGTTTTTCTTTAGTTCAAATTCTTGAATATGGCGCAACAGATCTTTTGCCAGCAATTGGGATTGGTTATAGCCGCGTTCTCTTAAGTTTGTGTTGTGAAGAGGGACTGGGATGATCCTGTCACAATTTTTAAGATCTGGGTTTTCCTGCCATACGGAAAATAATAATTTGGCAAGTTCCCAGGAAAGATAATCGAATCCATTATATTTAAAAGTGTGGATGAGTTCTCTTAAAGGACCTTCGAAGGGACCATAGGAGTATATAAAAGTATCGTGACTCAATTTAAGTCGTTTAATGTCCCATAGACAATCGTTACAGATATGATTGAAATCTAAATAGGATAAGGCAGATTGGCAAAGAAAACACTTTTTTGGATAAAACCAGTTTAGAATGGCTAAAGAATATTTGTGAATAGCGCGCATGGATCTCTTAGAATTGAATAGTGATTCGGCTGCTAAGCGTGAAGGTGGAAAAATTTTCTTCTTTTTTAACTTTAAAGAATGTAATGGAATAGCCGCCTCCAAATCCTACCCGGATATTGGGAGTGATCTCAAAGTCTCCATTCACATTTGAATCTACACTGTCTTTACTTCCGGTATCGTCTACACTGTTGCGCACATGGAGGTAATTGATCGAAGAGGTCAAAATAAGTCTATTTTTTAAGGTGAGCTCTTTTCCTAAGGGTAGTCGAAAAAGCGCTGGGATGCTAATATCGCCAAATATTCCTAGCCGGCCATTGCGTGTAATGAGGTCGGATGTCTTTTTCCCCTTTCCATCTTCGGATTCACTTTGCGATTGGTCATAGCGGGGAGTAAAACGCCAATTTCCCCACTTAAATTCTGTAATCACTTGTCCGTTAATTCCTTGCGAGCGGGATCTTCCCGTGACTTGCTGTGTTCTAATATCCATATCTTCGGTGGTATCGTTCGTATGACCTACGGAGAACCGGAGATACTTAAATAGAGTAAAAGCAAAGTTAGTAGAGGATCTAAGACCCTTAGAAAGAGTTTGGTCCCGCACTTCCGAAAGGCGTTCTTGGTAAGACCCATCGAGTCTAGTTTCTGAAACCCATCTAGAAACTGGGAGAAATTTTTCTAACGCGTAAGTGGAAGCGGTTAAATCTGGCCAAACACGACTATAGGTAAAAGATTCTGTTCCTGTGGTATCTCGACGAGTTTTAGTTTCGGTAAAACTCCCGGTGGTGTTAATGTTTTTAAGGGGTGTCCAAAGGCGGCTGGTGAGAAAGTTGAATTGTTCGAAGGGGCTCCAGCGGCCGCTCATGCGGTCTGTATCGGTGGCTGTTAAATTGGTTCGTCGGGCGTTGGAATTTTGGCCTGTTAAGTTCAGTGTTCTACCGCGAATCACAAGTTGGTCTCGAGCGTAATAACCAGAATCCATATTGTCGTAGGTGTCGGCATCGTCTACAGTATATCCCCCAGAAAAGTTTAAACTATTGATGGCTGGGTTTACGGCTCTTAAATAGGGGACATACTGAAAAATATCGCGTGGAGACAATGAAGCGGAAATGTTGGCGTTCGATTTTCGATTGATATTTTTTAAGGAGCCTCGTTTAAATGTAGAGGAGCCGAAGAGTACCTCGTTGATGTTGTAAGTTTCATCCGTAATGATGGAGTAATTAAAGCTAGGATTAAACCAAGAAATTAATCTTAAATTCCCGGATAACGCGACAGACTGATATTGTTTTTTATTGTACTTGCCCAGGGAATCTTGAATGATCGCGGTCAGGGCTTTGGAACTGTCTAACCCCTTTCTTTCTTCAAAGGTTTGTCTAAAATTGTAAGTTGGTGTTAGGGAAAGTTGGGGGATAAATTGAAAGGAAGTGGATAAATTATAAGATTCTTCCGCGCTGCGGGTATCGGTATTATCTTTGGATAATTTTTGGAATGAATTATTTTGAGAAAATTCGTAGGCGATCAAAGTAGGTAACGGTTTAAAAGTTAAGAAATCTGTAGGAAGAATGTCCACTTGCCAGGGGACGGCATAATTGGTTCCGTATCGGTAATTCAGCAATTCGTCTTCCTGATCCCCGGCGCTGCGGGTGGCTAAAGAATGGTTAGCGGCAAAATTAACATTAAAAAGTTTGTCGCTAATAGAAGTGGGGACGAGGGGCAATTGAGTCATAAGAAAGTTTCCTGTTAGGCTTTGCCCTGTCTTAATCGCTTTTCCTTCATCAATTTTTGAGACCAGAATGTTGGGATCGTCCACCGTTTGAATTTGAGGAGTGACCGTTTCTGAATAAGAAAGATTGCTATTTAAAGGAAGAAATTTAAGTCGATCAAAATTTAAATAGGCGCCGCCATTTTTAGTGTCTACTCCAGAACCTACGGTGGTTAATGTTTGGAAATTTCGATCTTGAAAGTTCCAATTGGCCCCCCAGTTTCCCCACCCTTTTAAATTAAAATCGGCATTGGCTCGATAAGCGATACCGGTTATTTTAATCGCGCCGGTCAAATGGATTTCATTTACATAAATTTTAGAACTAGACGCGTCTGGTCCCCCCGCGGGTAAAACCACACCCATGGTGATCTCTTTTATGTTTCTTAAATCTGGATTCCCTACGCGCCTTTGCCAGTTGCCAAACGCTTTCATGTCGTTTCTATCTAGTTTTCCATCCCGAGGATTTTTATCCAAAATATCTAGTTCAATCACGCGCCAGCCCGTAAAAGTAAGTGGAGTGGTATATTCTAGGAAATTGTCGGGAGTTCCTATGCGGAACAAAAAGTTATTTCCAGATCCATCCCCGTAGAGGAAAAATTTAAGAGACTCGTGCTCGGAAATGTCCAACCCTACGCTAAAAGTTTCTTTGGTCGTTACTGTGGAGGTTTGTAATGTCGCGGCTGTTCTTTGATACTGAATGGCCAGGGCTTGTTCTCTTTTTTTACTGGCATCGTCCGTTATTTCATACAAATCTTGATAAGCAGGGTGATTGACTAGAGAAGGATAGTTTGGGTTGTCCCGATTGTTCTCGGCAAAGACGGTGGAGGTTATAGCGGCAGAAGAAGGATCGATGCTCGCTTCGGTAAAGCGTGTTCCCACAACCGATAAACGACCCAACCGAATGGTTCCAGATTTAGCAGTGCTCACGGGATTCACAACGGTGACTCTCATCTGCTTGATCGTAGACCAATCAAGGCGCGCTTGATCGGAAGTGGCGATGTTTAAAGGTATTTGCACAATCTTCCAGCCCGTAAAATCTACGGTAACAGAAGCTTCGTTAAGATAATTGCCATGGGTATCGTCCGCGTCTAAGCGGCCATTTCCATCTAGATCTTCAGTATCCAGGCGGCCGTTAGCATTGCCTATGGTCGTGGTGGAACCGTTGGGATTTGTAAAGCTCCAACCCGTATCTTCTCCTGGACTTAAAGTCCCATTGTTGTCCAGATCTTCCGTTTTCAATACACCGGAACTATCGCTGTCGGAAGCCTCGGCAATGCCGCCTAAGCGGAACTTAAGAGTCGCGTTGGATGCGTCCCCATGCACCCATACATCTAAAAATTGTCTTCTATTCGTATAGAAGTCGACGCCGGCTTTGCTCAAAGTTTGGGCAATGGACATCGCTTCCGAAGGGCCATTGGTCGTAAAGTTGTAATCAATTTTTAGAGCTTGAAGGGATTCTTGAGTTTCCGTATTTGCCTGCGGATTGATATCCGTTACTTTAACATCTTCATTGGAAAGTGTAAGCGCGTTCGCGAACCCATTGGAAAAAGCTCCCCCTCCCGCGCTAGGGTTTCCTCTTTGCGGATTGGAAGAGACTTGCCATGAATCTTTATTCAGAAGCGCCGCGTCTTCTAATTTAACTCCCTCAAAAGATTCTAATAGAGCCTTATCGGCGGTGTTGGGATTTTTGATGCTATGAGCAATTTCTCCAGATAAGTTAGAAATTTGAAAAGGGGATTCCCCAAACTTTACATTTTTCCAATTAAAATCTCCTTCAATCACGGTAATACTTCTGGAAACGGAGCGTAAGTCTGGAACCTTGGTGGTTCTGGGAGCAAAATTAAATAAAACGGAACTTCCTAGAAATAAATTGTCCGTTAAATAAAATTCGTTTCTAATTCCAACCAATGTTTCTTCCCCTTGACCGCCAAAGGGAGAAAAATCGTAAGTAATTTCTATAATGGAATCTTCTCGAATTAGTTCTGGCCGAAAGAAAGTGATAATCCCTAGGTCATAATCTACAAAGTAGTCAATATCGCGCACCATTTTTTTGCCGTCCATGTAAACCTGTTCGGAAAGAGAAACAATGTTGGTGTTATCTAAATGAAAATTTCCTTTTTTGAATCTATATTCCGCGAAGACTCTGTAGCGGTTTTTGGAGAGCGGAACAAAATCTCGATGAATATAAATATCGTCGGGGAAAGGACGCAGTATCGGACTTCTAAAAGTGTCTGTAGATACAAAGCTGATGATCCCGTTTTCAAAGTCCACATCGATATCGTTTGGATATTTAGGAACACTTTTTGTTTGAGTATTGGAACTTACATCTAACCCAACAATTTGGCTGGGTTCATTGTGATCCAGATCTAAAATTTTTAAGAGAAAGTTTCCTCGTCCATCGTCACGAACAATACGGGTATCTCCCAAGTTGTAGAAATTCTTTAATTCTCGGGTGGCAAAAAATTGAGTTTCATCGGGTTTTAGGAGAATGGGTTGAAAGCCATTTAACGCGGTATCCCCATTAGGGTTGGTAATCAGAGGATCGGCGCCTCCAAAAGTTTGGCTAAAAGGTTGAGTTTGACCTGCTGGAATGTAATCTACTACCAGGATATCCTTTAATTGAATCGCTTTTTTAAAACGAATAATTCCTTTAATATAGTCCACTGAATAATCCAACCCGGGAACCAATTGTTTAAACACTCCTGTATTGGGTCCCGCGGGACCGGTAAAAGTGGCCGTTGTAAATGTGGTCCCCCCCACCGCGGTTAAAGAGGATTCAAAAACTTTGAAGGTTCGGGTCGTTTCGTGAATATTATTGTTAGTTGGAATTTGATCGTCTATAAAGATTTTTTCCGATCCAACTTTAATCGGTCTATGTTCTAAGGCGCTCGTAGATCCAGTGGAAAAGGCGAGTTGGAAAAATTGCCGTCTTACATAATTAATATCGTTCAGTTCTTTTCGATTTAAAATAGATTGGCCTGTAAACCGTTTTGTTTTAGTAATACCTTTGGTTCGAGAACCAATCATGTAGGTTCGGATCTGTTTGGGAAGAAATTCCGGCCAAATGGCTCCGGGAAAATAGCGAGTAAAGGCAGATCTAGGCCGAAACATAAGTTCCGCTTTGGCTCCAAACACAGATTTGGTATAGCTCACAAAATAGGTGGATGGTAAAGAGATCGTAATATCTCCAAAGGCGGCATTTTGTAAGACTTCGTCCGGATCCCCTTTATATTCCACCCAAATATTTCGTTTATCTTCTCGGGTATCGTCGAAGTCTACATTGACCGATACCTTTCTTCCTACCGTACCTTTGACTCTTACTTGTAATTGTTGATCAAGCTGGAAATCCGTTTTGTTAACCCGTCCTTTTCCAGAATCGGGTTGAGCGTAAATGGTAGAAGTCAATTTAAAATCGATAACTTTTCTTCCCGAAATAGAAAGTCCAGATTCGTAAGGTAAGACCACATTTAGACCAGGACCTACGGGCACTGGAGCGGTAGGTTCTACTTTTTCCAGAACAGCGGGCGCGGGTTTAGGTGTTTCTAATTGGAAAGATTCCCCTTTTTCCAACCGTTCACGCATCAAATTCCAACGGTCTTGAGAATATCGCAGATAACGCCGCCTCTGCATACCTGTTTCCAAATCCGGTTCGCTTTTCTTTTCCTCGGATTCATCCAGAGAAGAATCTTCTTTAGTTAAAAGTGATTGGGAATATATTGGATTTGGGGCTATAGAAAAGGTTAAGTTACCGACTAAGAGTCCAATAAGTAACGGTCGGATAAAAAACTTTATGCGAGGCAAAATAAAACCTTTATATAAAAAAACATTAATCAATAATTGGTTTGAATTATACTTCATTTCTTTAAGTAGCCTCAACCATGGTTGACCGCATTTGGATAGTTTCCTTCTAATTATGGATGAAGAATATAAAACATTTCTTAAACAATTTGTAACGAAAATGTAACGATTTTTGAGTATAATAAACGCATGTCTAGGCGACTTTTGTTGGTTCATCGGTATGTTTTAAGTGAATTTCTCCACCCTTTTGGAATTGGACTGCTCACATTTACTTTTGTTTTAACATTACATTATCTTTTTTTAATGATGGATCTGTTTTTAAATAGAGGGGTCAGCGTGTGGCTCATTTTAAAAATGGCTGGTTTAGTTTTACCCATGCTTTGTCCTATCTCGTTGCCGATGGCCGCGCTTCTAGCCAGTTTAATGGCTTATGGACGGCTTTCAGAGGAGGGTGAATTAACTGCCTTAAGATCTAGCGGTTGTTCCCTATTTCGTTATACTTCAGCCAACCTACTGTTCGGTCTTTTTTTAAGTTTAATTTTGATTTACTTTAATCTATTTTTAGCGCCAAAAGCGACAGGGAGTTTTAAAAATCTTCACCAGAGTGTGATTCAAAAAAATCCTTTAGCCTTGTTTGCTCCTAAAGTCATGAACCATTTTGGGGAGTATAAAATTATTGTAGATAAGATGGACCGCAAGAAAAAAAAGTTAACCGGTATAGGGATTTATAGAATGAACCCCAAAGGAGCTCCCACGCGCATATTGGCGCCGGAAGGAACGCTTAAATTAAGTTCTGGTGAAGGGATTACTCTGGAACTTTTTTCGGGCGCGATCCATCAACCCAACCCGGAGAAAGAAGCGGAGTACACCATTACAAAATTCAATAAACTTGCTTTACGAATTCCGGCAAACATCGAAAATGTGGAACGAGCCCTAACTCCCAGGGAGATGACATACAGTCAATTACAAGTTAAGATAAAAGAATCTGTTCAAAATCATTTAAGTTCAACCCCTTTACGAACCGAAAACAATTTAAGAATCGCGCTTTCATTCGCCCCATTTGTATTTGTGCTATTAGGAACGGGCTTAGGAGTGCGTATAAAAAAATCTAGTCGTTCTGCAGGAATAGGAATGACTCTGGTTATTCTACTGGTCTATTATGGACTGCTGATTCTGGCGATTTCACTCTCTTCCCAAGGTTTTTATTCCCCTCTTGTACTAACATGGATTCCTAACCTAGTTGCCTTGGCTGTGGGAACCACACTCTTAGTCAAAGCCGCCGAACATTAATATGATTTTGAATCGTTATATTACGATCGGTTTTTTAAAACCTTTTGTTTTTACGGTGCTTTTGTTTTCTCTAATCGTTCAGTTAGGGCATCTCTTCGATCGTTTGGAAGTATTCGCCAATCATCATGTTCCAATGGGGGTGATCGTTTCTTATCTCTTCGCCATGTTGCCTTTATGGCTGGTGCAAGCGCTTCCGTTGTGTACTTTAATTGCCGGTGTGACCGTTATTGGGAATATGGCAAGTTCTGGTGAGCTCATTACACTTCGTTCCAGCGGAATTTCTGGGCGGGCTGTTTTAAAGCCAATTTTTATCATAGGTTTTATCTTGACTCTGTTCACCTTTGTGTTAGGTGAACATTTAATGCCGCGAGCAACTGCTTTTGCAAAGAATATTTATAGAACTTTTGTAGATAAGGAAGGCGTACAAAAACCTATTTGGGAAGATATTATTGTGATAGCTCAAGGGCGACGAAGAATTAGCGCGAAGAGATTGGATGTTGAAAAAAACGAAATGGAAATTGTAACAGTTGAAGAGTATGGAGACCATTTCAATTTAAGAGAAACCCTTACCGCAAGAAAGGCAGAGTGGAACTCCTCTAAGGGGTGGATATTTTATGATGGCGTTATCCGACTTTTTGCCAAAGAAGGAGATGAAATTATTGCCGAAGAACCATTTTTAGCTTGTGAACTCCCCATCCAAGAAAAACCAAGCGATCTGGTTCCTTTAAAAATTTTACCGGAAGAACTTTCTTCTAAACAATTGGAGTCCTATATCAACAAAATTAGCAACCTAGGAATTTCTTCGTTGAAAGAAGAAGTCCAGTACTATCTTAAATTTGCGTTTCCATTTACCCATATTCTAGTTCTTGCCATTGGGTTACCCCTCGCGTTTAAAATGACCCCCACAGGTGGAGGCAGAGGCCGTAGGGCATTTGGACGCATGAAAACCTTATTCTTAGCCCTCATGGTCGGCTTCTCGTACTATCTTGTAATTACCATTGGACAAGCTCTAGGAGAATCTAGAAAAGTCCCCCCCTGGTTTGGCATCTGGATGGCAAATTTTCTTTTTCTTATCTTAGGCGTCTATCTACTCAAAAAAGTAGAGTGAATTTACCGTATTAGTAGAAGTTTCCCAGTTTTTACTATGGAATCGTCTGCTCTAAATCTATAGATATAAACTCCGCTGGCACAGGAGTCTCCGGAATCATTTTTTCCATCCCAATCGTATTCATAGACAAATTTATAGCTGGTGATTCCAGATCCATTTGCTTTAATCAAATAAGAGGGGACTTCGCGAACTAGGATTCCGGAAAGATCGTGAATGGTTAGAAGAATATTTTGGGTGGGTCGGGTGGAGTTTAAGACGATGGTGGTTACTGTTTGCGCGGGAGCGCCGCTTTTTTGTGAATAGGAAGGGCCTCCAGGATTGGGAAAGTTTATTACTTTGGCAATTTCTAGGGAGTCGGTGGCGAATGCTTTTTTTACTAGAACTTGATTTCCCTCAAACCCTGTGAGAGTAATACCGGATTGAGCTCCGCTAAATGCGTTGGAAAGTGGGGTCGCGAATATGGATTTTCCCTCACTGCCTGGGAAGGGATCGCTCGATTTTCCAGTGGTGGTGGCAAGGGTTCCTCCTCCATTTGCTTCCACCAAATCGACTCCAAAGTGTGGAGAGTTGTTGTTAATATCATTTGAGGCAAGTCTTGTGGCATTGGAAGCGATACTGTCATCTATGTGCCAAATCAGTATTCCCTCTCCAGAATAATTAAAGGGTAAGTCATGATCAAAACTTTTTCCTGTTTTAGAATTGACTCCCCTTCGTTCTATTAAAAAATATTCCTTGGTGCTATCCACACCACCAACATTGGAAATTGGAATTCTTACAAACGCGTTTTGGGATGAGAGAGCAAAATCTAAAGTGACTCTTTGTAGAGTTTCCGAGGCTATAATGGTTTGAGGATTTAGGAAGAATCCTAAAAATTGTTTGGACCAGGCATCTAAATGGGCAGGGTTGGAACCTCTGGGACTCCCCAAATAGACTCCAGAATCCATAAGGCTCCATTTTCCAACCACTGGTTCCGACGCCGATTTATAGAGGTCGGGTAACCCTAACTGATGGCCATACTCATGACAAATCACTCCCAATGGATCTATTCCTTGCCCTTCACTTTCAGGGACAAATGTAGCTCCATTAAAACCAACGCCATCCGCGGAAAAAGGAGTTCGGATCCCATCGGAGACGCTGGCGGATACTGGAACCGTTGGAGCAAAGACCGACCATATTTGGTCGGTTTGGCAGCCAGAATCACTGGCGGTCTCCGCCCCTATTCCGGAGTGATAGATCATAATGTGATTGAATGGCTGCCCAGCGCCGGCGTTGGCAAAATTGTAATCTGTATTTGCCGCGGAAACGGCATCCTTTGCTAATCCATCGTAATTAGAGCAAATTCCCTGCGCGTAAGAAGCAAGTGAAGAGGGTAAACGATAACATCCTTCTGAACCCGCGCTCCCTCCCGTTCCTCGATCTGTCACTGTAGCGCTTACCGTTAAAATTCCGTAGGAATTTTCTAAATAAAAACTTTTAAAATTCGCCATAAATTGTTCCGTTTGAGATTTTGTTTTACTCATTGGGGAATCGCTAAAGTCTACTCGAACTACTAGGACATAGGCAGTGGTTGGGGAGAGTGGAACTTGAAAGAAGGGAGCTTTTTTTAATTGACTCACCCGCTCCGATTGGGCTGTTGGGTTAGTCTGGCAAATTCGGTCTACCGATAAGGATTGCCCTTCTGGAGGTGGAACGGAATAGAGAGAGGTTGGAATGAATAGAAGAAAAAATAAACTAAAAGATCTTTTTTTTCTCACTTTTTCTCGTTTTCTTAACAAACATCTCTTTTGGAAACTCATAAGTTAAAGTGACTAAATGAGTCACTCCCAAACCGCTTCCATCGCTAATCGAATAATCGATATTGCAACTTTTTGTAAGAATTCCAAGTCCCAGATTTAATTTGCCCAGATCTTGTCCAAACTTATACCCAGTTCTTAGCGCGACTGAATTTTGCCAAATATATTGTAGTCCAATCGCTTTTTTTAATTCCGTATCGTTTTCTTTTACAAAATCTAGAGCCACTAGGAGTTCCTCAGTCGTATAGAATCTTAAACTTCGTATTATTTCAATAGGATATCTGTAGGAGACTCCTCCTCGTACCACAAAAGGTAACGGTTCACTGGTAGAAGCATAATTAAGTCGGGATCCAATATTGTGCACAGAAAAACCTAATGCCAATTGATCTTGAAGAAATCGAATTTGGTTGCCAAAATCTATGGCAATGGCGTTCGCAGTGATTGAACCCACTAAATTAGATTGGATAAGTTTTAAAGAGACTCCTGTTCCGTAGAAATCCGAGAGTTTTTCCGCGTAGTTTAGTTGCAAAACCCAGTCCCTTTGAGCTTTCACAAAACTAGACTGCCCGGCGGTATTGATGAGTTCTATATCTCCTAGATTAGAGTAAAGTATATTTGCTGTATAGGTTCCCCAATTGGTAGGGACTCCAAAATAAACCGCGGTAAAGTAATCGTCGATCCACCCCCTTTGACCCGTGAAGGAAAGTTGAGCTTCATTTAAGTAGGAGGGAGCGGCTGGGTTATAATGCAGAGCAGAAATCCCTCCCACATCCGCTCCTATAGAACTAAAACTTTCCGCCATGGAGGACGCGTGAGAGCTAGGGTTTTTAAGCAGTATCAGTCCAGAGGTGGTCCCTCCCGCCCTAAGGGCGCTTCCTTGAAAAACAAAACAAAGTAGAAATAAAAATATTTTTTTATAGAAAATTTTCATTATCTTACAATTGCGATTTTTTTCTTAGAATCAATTCCCCCGCCGGATACATGGATGAAATAAATCCCAGAGGAAACCGTTGTGCCATTTAAATTTTCTATATTCCAACGCACTACTTGTTGCTGCCCTTGATTTCCAGAATAGGAAGTTTCCCAGACTAAATCCCCATTCATAGAGTAAATTTTTATCTGAACGGTCCCATTGCTAATAGCTCGAATTCCAAAAAGGGCTGTTTCTCCCTCTTCTGGATTAACATATCCCTTCACTCCTCCTGTCACTATGACTGCTCCGCTTTCTGTACTATTGGTAATGGTCGTATTCGTCAATGTGGAGAGTATTTTAAAAGAGATGGCAGAATTTCCAGGATCAGATATTTTTAGAACGAAAACTCCAGAATCTTTACCGTTATAGGCGTTGGCTGTAGGAGCCTGAAATTTAGTTTGTTGGGAAGTTCCTGGCCAGGGGTCCCCCGCGTCTCCATTGTTGGAGGTGTCTGTTCCATCGGCCTCAATTAAACCTATTCCGGGTCGAGAAGAATCGATATTAATATTATTGGAGTTTATTCTGGAACTATTGGAGGCGATGGAGTCGTCAATATGCCAAATAAGAAGTCCTTGTCCCGGGAGATAGTTGTCAAAACTTCCCCCTTCCGTTCGACGATATTCCAAAAGAAAATATTCGTTGCTTCCTCCTATGTCGCTAACTGAAATTGGAATTCTCACAGTTCCGCTCCTAGAAACTTCAGTTTGAGTTAAGGAAGTTGAAGATTCTTGGCTGGTAGAGATCGTTTGTGGAGAAGAAAATCCAAGAAACTGCTTACACCAAGCATCAAAATGAGAAGGATTAGATCCCGGAGCGAGGGAGGGGCCGGTATAGACTCCCGAATCCATTAAGCTCCACCTCCCCACGGTTGTATTTCCAGTATTTGTATTGTAGAGATCGGGAAGACCTAGTTGGTGGCCATATTCATGCACAATCACTCCTAGGGGGTCGTAGGGACTTGCCTCTTTTTCTGGAACAAATGTTGCGCCAGAGAAACTTTTCCCTTGCAGAGTCAAGGAGATGCTTGGATCAAATACAGACCAAATCAGGCTATTGGGAGAACCGGAGGTTTCCGATCCGTCCCCTGCGTGATAAATCATAATATGATTCATTGAAGAAAAATTATATCCAGCTGCGGTTGCAATAGCCACAGCGTCACTAAATATTTCGCCATATCTACTATTAATGCCACTCGCGTAATAGCTTAAGGTTCTTGGCATGCGGTAGGCTCCTCTAGCCCCAGAACCACCTTTAGAAACAGTAGAAGTCACAGTCAGAAGGTCGTAGGAATTTTCTGAATAAAAGGACATTACATTAGAAAACTGGGTCTCGGTCGTAGCGGTAGAAACAGTCATGTTGCTATCGGAAAAATCGATTCGAAGGACGGCAACATTGTAGGTTGTTGCCGAAATAGGAGGAGCTAATCCGGGAGAATATCTTCTTTGTATTTTAAGCCGTTCCGCGAAAGCAACACTATTTGTTTTACAGGTAGGCTCCTCCGGTCTATTAAAACCGGGAGGTGGTGGAACTGACCCCAATAGAGATGGAAAAGTTATGCAGAGCGCATAAATCCAGAAGAGTACCGCACTTCTTTTAGGATTTAGTTTAGACGTGGCAGATCAAGTTCCTTCCTGCCAGCTGCTAAGGTATTTTTTTTGTTCGGGTGTTAGAGTATCGATTTTAATTCCCATGCAATGCAATTTAAGTTTGGCAATGGCCTCATCGATCTCTTTAGGTACGGAATAAACTTGCGGCTTTAATTTTGGAGAAGAACCATTGTCTTGTGTTAGATACTCGGCAGAAAGCGCCTGATTGGCAAAGGACATATCCATCACACTCGCGGGATGTCCTTCCGCGGAGGAGAGGTTAATCAATCTCCCTTCGGCCAGAAGATTTATTTTTCTTCCATTCTTTAATGTAAATTCTTCCACAAAATCCCTGGCAACTCTTTTTTTAACACTTAAAGAAGTTAAAGCTGGGATATCAATTTCCACATTAAAGTGACCCGAGTTACAGATAATAGATCCATCCTTCATCTTTAAAAAATGTTCTTTTCTTAAAACCGAAATATCTCCAGTCAATGTAATAAATATATCGCCAATGGCAGAGGCCTCTTGCATGGACATGACTTGAAACCCATCCATGGCTGCTTCCAATGCTTTGGTTGGGTCAATTTCTGTGACAATGGTATTGGCTCCCATTCCTTTGGCGCGCATGGCCACACCCCGTCCACACCAACCGTACCCTGCAATGACTATACTTTTTCCAGCTAAAAGCACATTTGTGGCTCGCAATATTCCATCTAGGGTGGATTGTCCTGTCCCGTAACGGTTATCAAACAAATGTTTAGTTAAAGCATCGTTCACGGCAATAATGGCGG
>Ga0209515_10004771_pt1 | contig 18071 bp, 18 predicted proteins | sample Subgroupgradi54m_FD_187454 | JGI IMG/M metagenome (GOLD analysis project Ga0209515, IMG submission 187454) | Subsurface groundwater microbial communities from S. Glens Falls, New York, USA - GMW60B uncontaminated upgradient, 5.4 m (SPAdes)... ...
CGCCACGATCTCAAGCGGCCAGAGCAGTCTTGGCCTTGTCAGCCAGAACGGAAAAGGACTTTTTATCGTGCACCGCGATATCGGACAGAACCTTGCGGTCGATATCGATGGTAGCCTTTTTCAGTCCGTTCATAAACCGGCTATAGGAGAGGCCGCATTCACGCGCCGCGGCATTGATACGCGCGATCCACAGGGCGCGGAATTCGCGCTTGCGGACGCGCCGGTCACGATAGGCATATTGACCGGACTTGGCCACCGCCTGTTTGGCGACGCGATACACCTTGCGGCGTGCGTTGTAATAACCCTTGGCCTGCGCCAGCACCTTCTTGTGACGCGCACCGGCCGTGACTCCACGTTTGACTCTTGGCATGTTCTATTCTCCTCAGCTGTAAGGCAGCAAGCGGCGCAGGCCGGCGACATCGGTTCCATAGACCATGGCCGTGCCGCGCAGATGACGTTTGCGCTTGGAGCTTTTCTTGGTGAGGATGTGCCGCACATGCGAATGCGAACGCTTGAAGCCGCCTTTCGCCGTCTTCTTGAAGCGCTTGGCGGCGGCGCGGTTAGTTTTCAACTTGGGCATGTTTGTACTCCTTGAGTAAGCGCCTGCGGGCACATGCGTGGCCCGTTCGGTCGCAGGTTGTAAAAAACTTTTCCAGTGGCTAGGTCGCCGTCTTGATTTTGGGTTCAGCCTTCGGTTCTGTCTTGGGCTCCGGCTTCGGTGTCGGCTTCTCGCTCTTGACGACCTTGCCGGCACCGGGCTTGGGATTGAATACCATCACCATCTGCTTGCCTTCCATGCGTGGATGTTGTTCCACCACGCCGTAATCCTTGAGATCGCTTTCCAGTCGCTTCAGCATTTCAATGCCGAGTTCCTGGTGCGCCAGCTCGCGTCCGCGAAAGCGCAAGGTGATCTTGGCTTTGTTGCCCTCTTCCAGGAAGCGGACCAGGTTGCGCAGCTTGGTCTGATAATCCCCGATATCCGTGCCAGGACGGAATTTGACTTCCTTGATCTGAATCTGCTTTTGCTTGCGCTTCGCCGCGTGCTTGCGCTTGCTTTCCTCGTACTGGTATTTGCCGAAATCCATGACCCGGCAAACCGGCGGTGCAGCATTGGGTGATATCTCTACGAGATCGAGACCAGCTTCCTCTGCCCGGCGCAGCGCATCGCTTATGGGAACTATGCCAACCTGCTGGCCATCACTGCCGATCAACCTGACTTTCGGGGCGTTGATGCGCCCGTTGACACGAACCTCTTTATCCGTCGCGATGTTTCTGATCCTCCAAAATAGTAACGCCGCGGCTCGCAGTATCCCGGGTGAGCATGACGTGGAACGCCTCTGACGTCATCCCGCCAAGATCCTCCCCCTTACGCGTGCGCACGGCCAGGGTACCTTCCAGTGCTTCCTTCTTGCCGATGACCAGCATATAGGGGATGCGCTGCAAGGTATGTTCTCGAATTTTAAAGCCTATTTTCTCGTTTCTCAAGTCGGATTCGACCCGCCAGCCATGCTGGCGCAGGGTTTTCTCGAGCTTCCGGGCGGCGTCCTGTTGTTCATCGGTAATGGTCAGGATGACGGCCTGTACCGGGGCCAGCCAGGTCGGCAGCGCTCCGGCATGCTCCTCGATCAAAATGCCGATAAAGCGCTCCAATGAGCCCAGAATAGCGCGGTGCAGCATGACCGGAACCTGCTTGGTCCCGTTTTCAGCGATAAAGCTTGCGCCCAGACGCCCAGGCATGGAGAAGTCCACCTGGATCGTGCCGCACTGCCAGACCCGGCCGAGGCTGTCCTTGAGCGAGAACTCGATCTTGGGGCCGTAAAACGCCCCCTCTCCCGGCTGCAGGTCCCATTTGAGGCCCTTGGTGTTTAGTGCCTGTTCCAGCGCGTGTTCGGCCTTGTCCCAGCTCTCATCGGAGCCAATCCGGTTGGGCGGGCGGGTGGAAAGCTTGTAAATGATGTCCTTGAAACCGAAGTCGGCATAAACCCGGTGCAGCAAATCGATGAACGCCGATACTTCGCCCTGAATCTGCCCTTCGGTGCAGAAGATATGCGCGTCGTCCTGCACGAAATTGCGCAGGCGCAGCAGTCCGTGCAAAGCGCCCGACTGCTCATTGCGGTGGCAGGAACCGAACTCCGCCAGCCGCAAAGGAAGGTCACGGTAGCTCTTCAATCCCTGGTTGTAGACCTGGATGTGGCACGGGCAATTCATCGGCTTGACGGCATACAGCCGCTTTTCCGATTCCGTAATGAACATGTCGCTGTGGAACTTCTCCCAGTGGCCGGATTTCTCCCACAGCGAACGGTCCACGAGTTGCGGCGTGCGGATCTCGCGGTAGCCGTGTTCGCGCCACAGATCACCCATGTACTGGACGATCAGCTGATAGAGGCGCCAGCCGCGTTCATGCCAGAACACCATGCCCGGGGCCTCTTCCTGCATGTGAAACAGATTGAGGGCGCGGCCGATCTTGCGGTGGTCGCGTTTCTCGGCCTCCTCGATCTGGTGCAGGTAGGTGTCCAGCGCCTCCTTATTGGTCCAGGCGGTGCCATAGATGCGCGCCAGCATTTCATTGCGCGAGTCACCACGCCAGTAGGCACCAGCCACCTTCATGAGCTTGAAGGCCTTGAGCTTGCCGGTCGAGGGCACGTGCGGACCGCGGCAGAGGTCAATGAATTCGCCCTGTCGGTAGAGCGATATCTGCTCGCCGGCGGGAATGTCCTCGATGATCTTGGCCTTGTACTCCTCGCCCATACCCCGGAAAAACCCGATGGCCTCGTCACGCGGCATGACGGTACGGCTGACGGGATAATCGCGCTTGGCGATCTCGTGCATGCGCTGCTCGATTTTCGCCAGGTCCTCTTGCGTGAAACCACGCTTGAAAGCGAAATCGTAATAAAAGCCGTTCTCGATGACCGGACCGATCGTGACCTGAGCCTCCGGAAACAGCTCCTTGACGGCCTGCGCCAGCAGATGCGCCGTAGAGTGTCGGACGATCTCGATCCCCTCCGGGCTTTTGTCGGTGATGATCGCGACCTCGGCGTCTTGTTCGACGCGGAACGAGGTGTCCACGAGCTTGCCGTTGACGCGGCCGGCGAGCGCGGCGCGCGCCAAACCCGGCCCGATGCTCACGGCAATGTCGGCAACCGTTACCGGCTGGGGATATTCTCGGCGGCTGCCGTCCGGCAGCGTGATGACTGGCATGATGCGCGACCCTTTCGTCAGTGGCGACCTCTACGAACGGCCGCGTAAACGGGTTTCAGCAGTACAGTAGTCTTGTCCGCCGGCGTTGCCGGGGGTTGAATCTGGTAGGCGCGAGTGGGATCGAACCACCGACCACCACCATGTCAAGGTGGTGCTCTACCACTGAGCTACGCGCCTGCAAACAGGCGCGGGAAAATAGCACAATTCGGCGCGGCGTCACAAGTTTTATGCTGCCCTAACGGGGGGATGCGCCCGACGAATTAATTGAGGCCGGGCCGGGGCAGCCCGGCTCAACCGCGCTTCCGGCTCCCGCCTGCAACCACGCCGAACTGGCGCGAGCGGATGGTATGAAGCTTGTCGCGCAGCGCCGCCGCCTGCTCGAACTCGAGATTACGCGCATGGGTATACATCTGCTTTTCCAGCTTGTTGAGCAGCTTCGCCAGCGCGTCCGGCGCCATGGCTGCGTATTCGGCCTCCTCCTCGGCGGCGTGCAGGAACTCGCGCCCCGCATGGGCGGATTTCGTACCATAGTTTTTCGTGCCGAACAGCGGGTGTGTTGGCGGCACGCCGTCGATGATTTCCTTGACCGCTTTGATGATGCCCTTGGGCGTGATGCCGTGGGTTTTGTTGTACGCGACCTGTTTCAGCCGCCGCCGCTCGGTCTCGCCGATGGCCGCCTGCATCGAGTCCGTCATCCGGTCGGCGTAAAGAATGGCCTTGCCATGAATATGGCGCGCCGCCCGGCCAATGGTCTGGATCAGCGAGCGCACCGAACGCAGGAAGCCCTCCTTGTCGGCGTCGAGGATGGCGACCAACGACACCTCGGGAAGATCCAGTCCTTCGCGCAGTAGATTGATGCCGACCAACACATCGAAGACGCCGGCGCGCAGGTCGCGAATGATCTCCGAGCGCTCGATGGTCTCGATGTCCGAATGCAGGTAGCGCACGCGTACGCCGTGTTCGTGCATATATTCGGTCAGGTCCTCGGCCATGCGTTTGGTCAACGTGGTGACCAGCACGCGTTCGCCGTCCGCGACGCGAAGGCGGATCTCGGACAACAGATCGTCCACTTGCGCCGTCGCGGGCCGCACCTCCACTTCCGGATCGACCAGGCCGGTCGGCCGCACGATCTGGTCTACCACCACTCCGTGGCAACGCTCACGCTCGTACGGCCCCGGTGTGGCTGAAGTAAAGATGGTCTGCGGCATCAAACGTTCGAATTCATCGAAGCGCAGCGGCCGGTTGTCGAGTGCTGACGGCAGACGAAAGCCATATTCGACCAGCGTCTCCTTGCGTGAGCGGTCGCCCTTGTACATGCCCCCGAGCTGTGGAATGGTCACATGGCTTTCGTCAATGACCAGCAATGCGTTTTTCGGTAAATAATCGATGAGCGTCGGCGGCGGTTCGCCGGGCTTGCGCCCGGAAAGATATCGCGAGTAGTTCTCGATGCCGGAACAGTAACCCACCTCGCGCATCATCTCGAGGTCGTAAAGCGTGCGCTGTTCCAGGCGCTGCGCTTCGACCAGTTTGTCCACGGAGCGTAAATGTTCCAGGCGTTCGCGCAGCTCCTGCTTGATCTCATCGATCGCTTTGACGATGGTCTCGCGTGGCGTGACGTAATGCGACGAGGGAAAAATGGTCATCCGTACCCGGCGCCCGGCGACTTCGCCCGTCAGGGGATCGAATTCGGAAATATTTTCCACGTCCGCGCCGAACAGCTCGACGCGCACGGCGAGCTTTTCCGACTCGGCCGGGAAGATATCGATGACGTCACCGCGCACGCGGAACGTGCCGCGGCGCAGTTCCAGATCGTTGCGCGTATATTGCATCTCCGTCAACCGCTGCAGGATGGCGCGCTGGTCCATGGTGGCACCCTGGCGCAAATGCAGAATCATGCTGTGGTAGGCATCCACATCGCCCAAGCCGTAAATGGCCGAGACCGTGGCCACGATGATGCTGTCTTCGCGCTCGAGCAGGGCCTTGGTGGCCGACAGGCGCATTTGCTGGATCTGCTCGTTGATCGAGGCGTCCTTCTCTATATAGGTATCCGACGAAGGGACGTAGGCCTCGGGCTGGTAGTAGTCGTAGTACGACACGAAATATTCCACGGCGTTGCGCGGAAAGAAATCACGGAATTCGGAGTAAAGCTGGGCGGCGAGCGTCTTATTCGGCGCCAGCACCAGCGTCGTTCGTTGTAGTTGTTGCGCGACATTGGCAATCGTGAAAGTCTTGCCCGAACCGGTCACACCCAGCAGGGTCTGGCAGGCCTCGCCGCGGCGCAGTCCCGCCATGAGCGCCTCGATAGCCTGCGGTTGGTCACCCGCAGGCTGAAAAGGGCTGAGAAGTTCGAGCTTCGGGTTCATACGCTATCGTTTTTCTGCTGACATGCAGGTATATTACCGCGTTTTTCCAATACCGATTTCACGAGGAACCGTTGTCTACCATCCGCCTGTCAGGTCGCGTCAACCGCATCAAACCCTCCCCCACGCTCGCCGTCGATGCCCGGGCCAAGGAGCTCAAAGCCCAGGGCAAGGATGTGATCAGTCTGGGTGCGGGCGAGCCCGATTTCGACACCCCGGAGCACGTCAAGGAGGCGGCGATCCGCGCCATCCGCGACGGCTTCACCAAATACACCGCCGTGGACGGTACGCCCGGACTCAAGCAGGCGGTGATCGCCAAATTCAAACGCGACAACGGACTTGATTACACGCCGGAGGAAATCCTGGTCTCCGTCGGCGGCAAGCATAGCTTTTTCAACCTGGCACAGGCGCTGCTCGACAATGGCGACGAGGTTATCATCCCGGCGCCATACTGGGTATCCTACCCGGACATGGTGCTGCTCGCGGACGCCAGTCCGGTGATCATCTCGGCCGGCATCGATCAAGCCTTCAAGATCCGCCCCGATCAGCTCGAACGCACCATCACTCGCCAGACGCGCCTGCTCGTCATCAACAGCCCATCGAACCCGACGGGAGCGGTCTACACGCGCGCGGAGCTGGCGACATTAGGCGAAGTGCTGCGCAAGCAGCCGCACGTGCTGATTGCCACGGACGATATGTACGAACATATCCTGTGGTCGAATGAACCATTCTGCAACATCCTCAACGTCTGCCCCGACCTCAAGGATCGCACGATTGTACTAAACGGGGTTTCGAAGGTGTATGCCATGACCGGCTGGCGCATCGGTTATGCCGCCGGGCCAAAATCGCTGATCGCGGCGATGAAGAAAATCCAGTCACAGAGCACCTCCAATCCGACCTCGATCGCACAGGTCGCGGCGGAGGCGGCGCTGAACGGTGATCAAGGCTGCATTGCGCCAATGGTGCATGCGTTCAAGGAACGGCATGATCGCGTGGTGAGCCGTCTGAACAAAATTCGCGGTGTGCGCTGTCTGCCCTCGCAGGGAACGTTTTATGCATTCCCGGATTTCAGCAAGGCGATTGCCGCGACCGCCGGCGTGGGCAACGATGTTGAGATGGCTGAGTACATTCTTAATAAAGGCGAGGTGGCGCTGGTTCCCGGTTCCGCTTTTGGTGCCGAAGGCCACCTGCGCCTCTCCTGCGCCACTTCCATGGACACGCTTGAAAAAGCGCTTGATCGGATTGAAAAATTGCTCGGCACGAATTAATGCCCAAGACTTAGCTATAAAGCTTACTTTGCAGGTCTTGCAACCTGAGTATGAATTGGCATAATAATTCCTAATAAATAGTACCAAGCTGCAAAACCCAAGATAAAAACGTCGCGGGATAGCGGCGCCAACAAAAACAGGATGGATGGGGTGAATCGTTATTTGCCCGGATCATTATCACCGCTACCAAGCTCCAGGCATCGCCTGAAGCAAGGTGGTTTTTCGCTCTACGATCTGATCATCACTTCTGCTGTGGCGAGTGTACTGGGTGCAGGCGCCATGGGCATGAGCAGTCTCCTGCAGGATGCGCGCATGACGGCTGGCGTCAATCAGTTGATGGCAGAGCTAAGCCTTGCTCGCAGCGAAGCCATCAAGCGCCGATCGGCAATCACACTTTGCGCCAGCACGACAAGCACCGAATGCCAGGGATCCCGAAAATGGCATGACGGCTGGATAATGTTTTGGGATCCGAACGGCAACGGCAGGCTCGATCCGGGTGAGTCCATACTGCGTGTTCAGGGATCGCCGGCAATCAAGTCTTTGCGCCTTGGCGCATGGGGTCCAGGAACAGGTCAGTGGATCACCTACGAAGCCGATGGCTCAACCAAGCAAAACGGAACTTTCACATTTTGCGACAGCCGTGGCGCTACCAAGGCCAAGGCGGTTATTCTGCTTGGAACGGGGCGCCCGCGGGTTTCAGCCGTCAATGCCAGCGGCGATCCGCTTAATTGCACCTAGGGTGCTTGCCTTGACCCTACACAACTTCCACCATAACATACGCGCCCTTCGACGTCTTAAGGCAAGACGAGCGAGCGAAGCGAGTAGGGCTTCATCTTTTCCCCGGTAGCTCAGTCGGTAGAGCAAGTGACTGTTAATCACTGGGTCGGCGGTTCGAGTCCGTCCCGGGGAGCCATTTCCTTCATCACATTACTCTAAAATTCCTGCCCCGATACGGGCAACCTGGCCGTCTTCGGATGGTTTAACTCCGCTCACACCTATCGCGCCGACGATTTGTCCTCTCCAGGTCAATGGTACACCGCCCTCCGAGGCGAGGACTCCGGGCAGATTGAGCACGCGATGCTGACCTTCGGCCAGCATCTTTTCCCATTCTTTAGTCGGTCGCTTGAAGGCCACGGCCGCCTTGGCCTTTTGTATGGCAATCTCAACACTGGCAAATTGGGCGTTGTCGAGGCGATGCAGGCAAATCAGATGGCCGCCGTCATCCACGACAGCGATGACTACGGGCCATTTCTGCTTCGCTGCCTCCGCTTCCGCCGCCGCGATGATTTTTCGCGCGGTCGCCAGCGTTAAGGCGGGCTTTTCATTCAACAAGTCGTTATTCGGCATTTCTCTCTCCTCCTGTTCGGATAAGGGATAAGATACCGGGAAGAAATTGCGATGCAACCAGCGGCACAGGATAATTCTTGAGTTTGTAAATTCCTGACCTGCCGGTGCCTGATTCGCCAATCAGCATAACGACCACAGCATGCTCATCGTCCGCCTTTTCAGCATCGTCTTCCCGATCTTTGCGATCGTCGCCGTCGGCTACCTTTACAGCCGCTGGCGTCAACCGGACATGACGTCGGCGAATCAGATCAACATGACGATACTCCTGCCGGCGCTGATATTTCACGTCCTGTCCGGCAAGGATTTTCAGCTTGCCGAATACGGGTGGCTCGCCCTGGGTGCCGCCGCCATCGTATTGGGCTCGGGCCTGCTGGCCTTGCCGGTAGCCAAGGCATCGGGATTGTCGTTCAAGACGTTCGTGCCGCCGATGATGTTCACCAACTCCGGGAACATCGGCCTGCCGCTCGCGGTATTTGCTTTTGGCGAACAGGCACTGCCGGCGGCCGTGGTGTTGTTTCTGGTCGAGAACGGCCTGCATTTTACCCTCGGCACCTATCTCATGGATCATCGCGCGCCACTGCACAAGGTGTTGGCGCAACCCATGGTCGCTGCCACGCTGATCGGGATGGCGTTCAGTCTTTTCCGCTGGGGAGTGCCGGCACCGCTGCGGGAAACCGTCAACCTGCTCGGCCAGGCTTCCATCCCCCTGTTGCTGTTCTCGCTGGGCACGCGTCTGACCAGCGTTGATTTTCGGGAGTGGCGCATCGGGCTGCTCGGCGCCGTCGTTTGTCCGGTGACCGGCGTATTGATGCTGCTGATCGTGCAACCGTTTCTGCGCTTGACGCCATTGCAGTCCAGTCTGCTGCTGGTGTTCAGTGCGCTGCCACCGGCGGTGTTGAATTATCTGGTGGCCGAGCAATACCGGCAGGAGCCGGGGAAAGTCGCCTCGATCGTCATGCTCGGGAACCTGGCGGGATTGGTCAGTCTGCCGCTAGCGCTGGCCTTCGTGCTGCGCTGACTCCCCGGCATGCAGCGTGAGCCGAGATTCCGGCCTTCGGTCTACAGGCTTGGAACAGATTCTGTGATGCCTGCATCAAAAGGCCTGGCATTTTTAATCCGTTGCCGATGTCGGGCCAGATGCAAGGGAGTCCACGAATGCGGAACTCTGAACACAAAGTTATAGCGCGCGACGTGATAGCTGGGATCGAAACCGTAAAAATTGAGTTTCATGCGCTCCAGTTCTTCAGTGCGGAATACCTCCAGCGGCTTGACTGATTCGTCCTTGGCACGCTGTCTGCGCTTGGCTTCGAGCTGAATCTCAAAATCCGGGTCCATGGCCAAGGCTTCGGCGGCTGACTTAATCATCGCGATGAATTCATTCACGCTGCCGCCGAAACAATCGTCGATGAGCCCGATGCGTTTGGCCGCGGTGGCGCCGAGCGGAAGACGATTCTCCATGATCCCGCGCCCCTGCCCTCCGATCCGTTTGGGCAACAGGTAGCTCCAGTACTCGGAGCCGTAAAGATTGCCCATGTTCTTGTAGTGCGGGTTCAGAACCACGCCTTCACGCGCATACAGGCGATCGGCGGCGAGCGCGAGGAATACGCCGCCCGCGGCGGTGTTGCCCTGCAAAGCGGCAATGGTGAGATGCGAGTCCGTTTTGATAATGGTTTGCGCCAGATCGTCCATCGCATTGATATTGCGCCATGACTCGTCCGCCGGACTGTCAGCGGCTTCGATGCAGTTGAGATGAATCCCGTTTGACCAGAAGTCCGGTCCGCCCATCAGTACAATCACCCGTGTTGGCCTCTGGCAGGCCTGAAGATACGCCTCGCGCAGGCGCTGGCACTGTTCGGTGCTCATGGCGCCATTGTAAAAATCGAAATACAGGTACCCCACCCCGGCCTTTTCCTCGTACCAGATATCCTTGTACGTAAGGCGCGCCGGCGGGACGTCAAGCGCAAGCGTCACTTCCGGAATCACGCCAAGCCGGTCATGCAGAACCAGGGTTGCCGGCAACTTGAATGTCTTCTCGCCGGGCACAATTTTTTTTACGTGGCCTATCCATACCGCACCGTCGCGGGTAGCACGGCAGACGGCGCCGTGTCGTCGCGCAATGACCTCGCCCGGTACACCGCGCAGGGTATCCTCCTCGCAGGCATCGTAGAGCCGGCAGGCCACGCCGAGAAGCACGTCTTCGATGCCGGGAAAACCGTCGGCGGAGTGGATTTTTCGCAAGACGGTTTGGGTATCGTCGGCCAGCCAATCAATGCGTCGATCGGACTGCTGCACCAGCGGCTGCCATTTACCGTGCGCATCGGAACGGCTTTCGTTCAAGTGTACGGGGATGAATTTGCCCATTTCATACCGGTCGATCGCCTGCAAAACCGAAGTGACTGCCGCTTCGGTCACTTCGTTGCGATACAGACTGCTTTTGCGCGTCGCGCGCATCGGAAAATTCACTGACGCCCACACCGGGCCGGCATCCATCTCGGCATCGGCCTGCAACACGGTCACGCCCCACTCCTGCTCGCCGTTCAGAATCGCCCAGTCCAGCGCCGACGGACCGCGGTCACCCTTGACGCCCGGATGCACCACCAGACACAGGTGTTGCCGCCAGATCGTTTCGGGTATGGCGCGGCGCAAGTACGGCGCGACGATCAAATCAGGATGGAAAAGCCGCACGGCCTCGAGAGTGACGGCGTCATTGATGTCGAACTCGATCGAAATATCATGGCCTTGCTGCGTCAATTCGACAAAGAGCCGCTGCGTGAGGCTGTTGAAGCTGTGGGTGAGAAATAGAATACGCATGACTCATTCACCCACGGCGACGTCCGATTCAGGAGTTTTATCCGCTATCGGTGCATCGGCGATGGTGGCGCCATGGCGCCGGTACTTGTAATAAGCCGCGCAGGCGCCTTCCGATGACACCATGCAAGATCCAATCGGATTTTGCGGCGTGCAAACCGTTCCGAAAATCCTGCAATCGGTGGGTTTCTTCACACCGCGCAGGATGGCGCCGCATTCGCATGCCTTGTTCTCGTGCGCCGTTTTTTGCGCCAGGGAGAAGCGGAGTTCGGCGTCGAATAACGCATACCGTTTTTTAATGCGCAAGCCGCTGTAGGGCACAACACCCAGTCCGCGCCATTCGAATGAGCGCCGCAATTCGAAGACCTCCGCGACCATGGCCTGCGCCTTGAGATTGCCATGAGAGGTAACGCCACGGGAAAACTGATTTTCCACTTCCGCCCGTCCTTCGTTCAGTTGGCGCACCAGCATCCCGATAGACTGCAACACATCGAGCGGTTCGAAACCGGCGATCACCACCGGACGCTGATATTCTTCGGCGAAGAATTCATAAGGGCGGCTGCCGATAATGGTGCTCACGTGCGACGGGCCGATGAAACCGTCCACGCGCACGGTGCCGAGTTTGCGAACATCAGGAGAATCCAGGATGTTCTGGATCGCCGAAGGCGTGAGCACGTGATTACAGAATACGCTGAAGTTCTTGAGTCCCAGCCTGTCCGCCTGTTGAATCGCTACCGCCGTCGGCGGCGTGGTGGTTTCAAATCCGATGGCGAAGAAAACGACTTCCTTGCCGGGATTGTCCTGTGCGATACGGATGGTCTCGGCACAGGAATACACCATGCGCACGTCCCGTCCTTGCGCGCGGGATTTCAGCAAACTGCGTTTGCGTGAACCCGGAACGCGCAGCATGTCGCCATAACTGCACAAAATCACATTCGGGTTCTCGGCGAGTTCAATCGCCATGTCGAGACGTCCGATCGGCAGGACACACACCGGGCAGCCGGGCCCGTGCACCAGATGCACATTGGAGGGCAGCAAGTCCTGGATGCCGTAACGGAAAATCGCGTGCGTGTGGCCGCCGCAAAATTCCATCAGGCTGTAATGGCGGGCGGGATCGGCTTCGGCGGTCAACGCGGTGGCGAGTGCCGTGGCGACCCGCTTGTCGCGGAATTCACTGATGTACTTCATGTGGGTTTTCTTCGAGCTGGCGGGCGATCTCGTCAAACAGTGCCAGCGACTTTTCCGCCTCGTCCGCATTCAGCCGGGCGATGGCAAAACCAACGTGGACAATCACGTAATCGCCGACGGTCACGTCCTCCACCAGCATAAGTGAAATCTGGTTGCGGACTCCGCCGACTTCCACCAGCGCCTGATCGTTTTCCAGCTTTTGGACAACCTTTGCCGGTATCGCTAAACACATGGTTTACTTTCTCCCCTGGGTTAGAGGCCCGGTGTCGAGGGTCAGGTAATGCTCTGCCACTTCAGGTGACTTCCACAAAAAACGTTTCGCTACCGCGCTCGATCGCTTCTCCCAGGCACTCAGGAAACCACAAAGCACGACGTTCTTGCTTTGATTGAAATCAATATATTGACGCAGGTAACGGGTGGTGCCCCTGTTTCCCAGATCAGCTATTTAGTCCGTATTACACCGATTTTCCGCACAGATATGATGGTGATAAAAGCCATCATCGACCCGAGCACGGTGCCGGCCCGAACATCGCTTTCTCCGGTATAATCCGGTTTCGTTGCCGCTGGGTTCACTCGCCAGATACGTTTCCCACAGGTATCCGATGGAAAGTCCCTGGTTCGAAAAATTTCGCCATTTTGTCACGCGCAAGCGTCTGCGGCTTGCGTTGTTGTCGTTGGCGCTGATGCTGTCGGGTTTTGTGCTTTATCTCGACATGACGGTACGCGCCCAATTCGAGGGCAAGCGCTGGGCATTACCGGCGCGGGTCTATGCGCGACCGCTCGAACTTTATCCGGGACTTAAACTGCGCCCGGAACAATTGGGCGCCGAACTGGCCATGTTGGGCTATCACGATGCCGGCGGCCAGCTCGATCCGGGTAGTTTCCGGCAGCAGCGCGACGAATTCATCATCGCCACGCGACCGTTTGTATTCTGGGATGGCACGCAGGCAGCTCTGCAACTACGCGCTGATTTCGATGGCGGCCGTTTACGGAGCCTCACTGACCTCAAGACGGACAAGCCGGTCACGCTGGCGCGGCTCGACCCTCTGCTGATCGGTGGCATCTATCCGGCGCACAACGAGGATCGCGTGCTGGTGAAGCTGAACGAGGTGCCGCTGCTTCTGATCAAGGGCCTGATTGCGGTCGAAGACCGGCAATTCTATACCCATCATGGTGTCGATCCCCGCGGCGTGGCGCGCGCCCTGGTGACAACGTTGCGTGGCGCCGGCCTGCAGGGCGGCAGTACCCTGACCCAGCAATTGGTGAAAAATTTTTTCCTGACACCCGAGCGCACCCTGCGCCGCAAGTTCACGGAAGTGATCATGGCCGGGCTGCTGGAAATGCACTACTCCAAGGAGGAAATACTCGAGGCCTATGTGAACGAGATTTACCTGGGCCAGGACGGTAACCGCGCGATCCACGGATTCGGTCTTGCCAGTCATTTTTATTTTAACCGTCCGCTGTCACAGCTCGATCTCCCGCAGGTGGCGCTGCTGGTGAGTCTGGTCAAGGGACCGTCATTTTACGATCCGCGTCGGCATCCAGCGCGTGCGCTCGCACGGCGCAATCTGGTACTTCAGGAAATGCATCAACAGCAAGCCGTTACTCAGCAACAATACGTGACTGCCAGGATCTCACCGCTGGGAGTAGCCGAACAAGCGCCCGGCGGAACGTCTCTTTATCCTGCCTTTGTCGAACTGGTCCACCGCCAGTTGCGGCGCGACTACCACGAGGAGGATCTGCGCTCGGAAGGGCTGCAGATATTCTCCTCGCTCGACCCATTGGCTCAATTTTCTGCCGAGCGCGCCCTCACCACCCGTCTGACGCAGCTGGAAAAAGCCCGACGCATTCCACCGAAAGCACTCGAGGGCGCGGTCGTGGTCAGTAACACGCAAAATGGCGAGATCCAGGCATTGATTGGGGGGCGAAATACGCGCTACGAGGGATTCAACCGCGCGCTCGATACCGAGCGCCCGATCGGCTCGCTCATCAAACCGGTTATTTATCTCACCGCCCTTGAGCACCCGGACACCTATACACTGGCGACGCTGCTCGACGACAGTCCGCTCGTCTGGCGCGAACGCGGCACCACCGACTGGGAACCGCGCAATTACGACAAGGTGTTTCACGGTCAGGTGCCGCTGCGTCTCGCGTTGGCCAACTCCTATAATATCTCCTCCGCGCGCCTGGGATTGACGCTGGGTGTACGCCAGGTGATGGACAGCGTTCATCGCCTCGGTGTCGAACGTGATTTGAATGTCTACGCCTCCAGTCTGCTGGGGGCCGATGGGTTGAGCCCGTTGGAAGTCACGCAAATGTATCAAACCATGGCGAGTGGTGGATTCCGCGTGCCGTTGCGTGCCATACGCGAGGTGCTGACGGCGGACGGCCAGCCGCTGCAACGCTATTCGCTTTCTATTGAGCAGGTGATCGAGCCGGGACCGGCTTTTCTAATTACCAGCGCGCTTCAAGGCGTGGTGCGTGAAGGTACCGCCGACGGCCTGAACAAGTACTTGTCGCCGGATTTGCACATCGCCGGCAAGACTGGCACCACGAACGATCTGCGTGACAGCTGGTTCGCGGGTTACACCGGCGATCGCCTGTCCGTGGTGTGGGTCGGGCGTGACGATAATCAGCCGATCAACATGACCGGCGCGAGCGGTGCCATGACCGTGTGGGGTGATATGATGGCAAGTCTCGATCCCGAACCGCTCGTACCGCCTGCACCGGATAACATCGAACTGGTGTGGGTTGATTCCGCCACCGGTCGTCGCGCCGACGAGAGTTGCCAGGACGTGGTGTCATTGCCATTCATACGCGGTTCAGCTCCGGTGGAAACCGCTCCCTGCGCCACGCACGTGCAGGGTCAATCGATCAAAAACTGGTTCAAAAGGTTATTTGAATAATGAGATTTTATTTAACAGGATTATTTCTTCTGGGCGCGGTATTGATTTCGGGATGCGCCGGCATAGCGACTGATGAACCGGAATTACTGCCGGTATCGGATAACAACGCGGTAACCGTGCTGGCCGACGCTGCCCGGGCGGATGCCGCCAGTGGAAAAACCGATGCCGCCGTGGCCTCGTTCGAGCGCGCGCTGCGGATCGAACCGCGCAACCCGGCGTTGTGGCATGAGTTGGCAAAATTGCGGCTGCAGCAAGGACAGTATCTGCAGGCGGAAGGGCTGGCGGCAAAATCCAACGGCTGGGCGGGCGGCAACAAGGCGCTACGCGCCGGGAACTGGCGCATCATCGGGCAGGCACGCCTGAAGCGCGGTGACTATCCGGGCGCCCAATCTGCTTTTGACAAGGCGGCGGAACAGGTAAACTGAACATGACCGGACGTTCAGAATACTTTAACCCCGCGTTCCGTATAATTCTCCGAATATCGCTCCGGATCGTACCGATATTCGTGTTGTTATCTATTCTTGCGGGCTGTGCCGCACCGCAAGTGGAGATACTGAGCAAGACCGACAACTTTCCGCCGACGGCCAATGTCGAAATTCTGCTCGATCGTCCCGCGCGTCCGCACAAGACCTTCGCCATCCTGGAGGACAACTACGGGGGAACCCTGGAGGAAATCAACGGCCGTCTCGCGAGCAAGGCCCAGGAAATCGGGGCGGACGCCATCGTCATTGTCAGCATCAACGACAAAACCGTCACGGACTGGCTGCGAAATGATCCCTACTACAATGCACGCGGTGTGTACCGTCCGCATTACCGTCCCGTGAAGCACGTGTACCGCAGCGTGCGAGCCCGGGCGATCAAATACCTCAGATAACCGGCATGGCCTGATGACGCAGTGATACCACCATCATCCACCACGCGGATTGATTCGTTTGGGGCACTTCTCAACCTCTCCCAGGGCATCGCGATCATACTTGGCGAGTGATCGGAGAATGATTTTGTCAGGTACTGCGTGCAAGAGCCGTTTGTCAGTGGATTAGCGCCGTTTGTGCAGAAAGGCTGCCTGAGTCATTGCATCCGGGGGGTGGTATGAGGGATTCTGACGCTGGTTGGTAAATACTACATGGAGGTAAGGCATGAGCACCGATACGCTTCTTGTCATTCTGCTGGTATGGACCGTAGTGGGATTGTTCGCTGCCATGGCATTTGGCAGGTCTATCCGGGAAACCGACACGGCGCCGGATGATGAGATCCTCGCTTCTTCTACCGGTTCCATCAAATATATCCGACGTAACAAGCACAGATCGCCTGCCACACGCGCCAATAATACGGAGCGCGCGCATGAAAACGTTTCGAAACGGGCTACGGTTTGATTTCCTGCTGATTTAAACGCCTTGTTCCGGGTTCACCGGCAATGGTGAACCCGGAAGTGCGTTCTTGTTGATGTTCCACGATAATGTGATGCGCGGGCGTTTCCCAAAATAGGGATTAACGGCGTGCACCAGCTGGCTCGGAAAAATAATCATCGTGCCGGCCGTCATGCCGGGCAGAAAAGGCGCGGTCATGCAGCCATCCTGTTCCTGACAACAGTTGTGCAGGCGCGGGTCCACAAAACAGAAACGACCGCTGTGCGCATCTTCCGGTTCTTCATCGCCGGGATCGAGGCAATACACCACACTTGCCGTCGAACGCAGCTGGCTGCCCGGCATGCAGTAATCGCCTGAGCGATAGACATTGGCCCAGCTGAGATCCACCACCGCCTGATCGCACTCCAACACGCGTTTGAACAGTGACATGGCGCGCGCGTTGATCAATTCGACCTCCGGGCTGACCCACTGACCCAGGTTAAGTATCTTCGTTCCTCCCGCGCCACGAAAATGACTTTTACGCAGCCGGTGGTTCTCCTCGAACTCAAGAAGTTTGGCGACAAAGCGCGGATGATATTCCTGCGTGTCGGTAAAGGTGGTCTTGCGGATGGCAGGATCGCCGCAGATTTCCGCTTCCTGCCCCTTTGGCCAGACCTCGATCGTCTTAAAGCCAAGCTGAATGTTCTCGTCTCCCATAACGTCACTCTCATGTGCCACGTGGGTATCGAGGGTATTTTGTCATGGAACACACGGTAAGGAAATCGATTACCCGGCGCGGGTCACGTTCAGATTCACCACCGGTTCGTCTCACGGCACTTCCGCGCGTTTGCAGGCGTGCCGATGCAACAGCAACTATTGCCTGCTGAGATCCCGCAGAATGGCGACTTATGCCGTTTCGAGGGTGACGAACGCCACGGCATGATCCTGTTCATCCGCGAGACTGATGTGAGCCACGGCAACACTTCTTTCCTGTATGAACTCGCGCGCCCGTCCGTAGAACGCCAACATGGGTTTACCCTGCTCGTCATGGGTTACTTCAATGTCGTGCATTATCACACCGTTGCTGAACCCGGTGCCCATGGCCTTGACCGCGGCTTCCTTGGCGGCAAAACGACGCGCAAGAAAGTTTGCCTTGTTGGCGTTCTGATGAAATTCCAGTAACTCATTTTTCGTGAGGATTCGCTCGGCAAATCGATCGCCGAAGCGACTGAGATCATCCCGTATGCGCCCCACGCGCACGATGTCCGTGCCGATACCGTAGATCATTGCACTACTGCTTCGTTCATCAGCCGCTTCATTTCGCGCACGGCTTCCTGCATGCCGGTAAACAGGGCACGCGCGATGATGGCATGTCCGATGTTGAGATCCGAAATTCCGGGAATGGCGGCAATCGCCTGGACGTTGTGATAGTTGAGGCCGTGGCCGGCGTTCACCAGCAGTTTGCGTTCCAGTCCCTGCTGCACCGCCTGCTCGATGCGCACCAGCTCCTGCCTCCGGGCCTCGTCGGTTGCGGCATCCGCATACCGGCCGGTATGAATTTCTATTGCCGGTACACCGGTTTTGGCCGCCGCCTCGATCTGATCCGGGTCGGCATCGACGAACAGGGATACCCGCACGCCGGCATCCGCC
>Ga0209515_10004772_pt1 | contig 18070 bp, 21 predicted proteins | sample Subgroupgradi54m_FD_187454 | JGI IMG/M metagenome (GOLD analysis project Ga0209515, IMG submission 187454) | Subsurface groundwater microbial communities from S. Glens Falls, New York, USA - GMW60B uncontaminated upgradient, 5.4 m (SPAdes)... ...
AGGCAGTGGGGACTTTTTTGTGAACGCCGCAATGGTGACACCTGAGCTGGTCCGTTCCGTTTTTGTGCAAGGTCAGAGGCAATTCACAGTATTGGCAAAGCAGGGGAAGTTTGCAACTCTCGCATTTTAAGCTTCGGACGTAGCCGCGCCTGTTATGGAAAACTAAGACCTGCTCTCCCTGGGTCACTTTTTCTCTGATTATCTCCAAGAGAGGAATAGTTTCTTTTTTTCTTGAGCCTTGCTCGGTGATGGTGATTTTGGGCAATGATTTAGATAGGTAGCGTTCGGAAAGCTCTATTTTTAGAATACGGTTTTCTTGGATTTCGCGGTAACATTCCAAGCTTGGAGTGGCGGAGGCGAAAATGGCCATGGCGTTTTGAGTTTTGGCCCGCCAAAGCGCTACTTCTCTGGCGTGGTAGCAGGGCGCGGGGGTTTCTTGTTTGAAAGAACCGTCTTGTTCCTCATCGAGTATGATCGTGCCCAAGTTGGGAAGGGGTAAGAATACCGCGCTTCGGGTGCCGATAACAAAACGCAATTTTCCCGATAAAATTTCTTCGTAAATCTTTTTCTTTAAAGGTAACGATGTTTTGCTGGTCCAGATGGCAATCGGAGTGCCTCGGGGGAGTTCCTTGGTGAATGTTTCGATAAACTGAGGAGTGAGCGTGATTTCAGGGACAAGGTACATCGCGGATCGGTTTTCCTTTAGAAGCTCAAGGATAAAAGCAAGCAAGACATAGGTTTTCCCTGAGCCCGTAGGGCCTAGAAGGTATGTCGGTTTCCGTTCTTGTTGCCAGTTTTGAACCATTTTTAAGAAAGCTTCCTGCTGGGTTGCGTTTAGCGCGGGCGAAGCGCCGCCTTCGGCAGTAATTAGGGCGGCTTGAGAGGGGAAGTCGCGACCCATAAAAAATTTAAGCGGGATAGCCGTTTGCGCCGCTAGAGCGAGTGAGCAGAGGTAGTATTCGCTAAGCCAGCTGATTACCGGCAACTGGTCGGCGAGCATCGATTGCGGCAGTTCTATGATTTGACCGATTGGGGCGTGGTGACCATGGAAGGTGGGATTAGGGCTAATATCTTCTACTATGCCCCACCTTTTCCTGTTTCTAAAAGGCACCCACACGAGGGAGCCCCTCTGGATTTTTTCTTTCAGTTCCTCTGGAACGGCGTACTCAAAATTTCTGGGTGGAAAAATACCGATGTTAAGACTAACGGAGGCGAACATAAGAAGCGTTCAGGTTTTTTCTGTTATCAGGGCTTTGAGTTTGCGGAAATCGTCCTTGTAGTTTTCGATTAAACCCATGTTGCGCAAAATAGCCGCGGGATGGTAAGTAACAAAAAGGGTAATAGCGGGTAGTTTAGGGTGAACGAACGTTTTGCCTTTGTATTCGCCAACGGGAACCTTCTCACCCAGGATGGCCGATAGCGCGCTCGCTCCCAGCACGCAAACAATTTTGGGTTTGATAATTTCCATTTCGCCCTGCCACCAAAGCTGGCAGGTCTCAATTTCTTCTTTGGTTGGCGGTCGGTCATTACCCCTAGCTTCGGGGTTTTTGGGGTCGGTCATGGGGTGGCATTTGACGACATTGGTGATATAGATGTCTTTTCGTTGCAGGCCCAGGACCTCGTCTATCATTTTGTTTAAGAGTTCGCCGGCTCGTCCGATAAAGGGTTCCCCGCGATGGTCTTCTTGAAATCCCGGCGCTTCTCCAATAAAAACTACGCGGCTTTTGGGATTGCCCACGCTAAAAACAGCTTGTATGCGCTCAGAACCCAAACGGCACTTTCTGCAATTGGTTACTTGGGTTTTTAAGAGGGCCAGGGCCGCCGATTTATTTTGAGTGGGTGTGGTAAGCATTTAAAATTTGTTTGGCCATTATTTCGGCCGCTTCATTTTTATCTAGAACACGCGGCAGTTTGAATACCTTGCCCGAGTGATCAATGATACAAGATTGGAATAACCGATCCGAACCCATGGTCGCTATGTGATTGGCAATAATTAGATCTAAGCTTTTTTCATTCAATTTCTTTGTCGCTTTAGGGATCAAATGATCGCTTTCCAGAGCAAAACCTACTAGCAACCTGGGTTTTCCGGTTCTCTTCTTGCCGGTGCCTAGGATTTTGGCTATATCGGGGGTTGCTTTTAGCTTAAGATTGAGCGAGTGCCCCGTTTTTGGAATTTTCAAGGAGGATTTCTGGGCCGGTTCATAGTCGCTAACCGCCGCGGCTAAAATGACGATATCGAATCCTTCAGCGTAGCGTAAAACGGCTTTTTTCATGTCGCGCGCCGTTTGGGCGCGAGCCAAGATCATATTTTGCGGGATGGCCATGTCGGTGACGCCGGTGATCACCCGAGCCGTAATTCTTTTTTTAATAAATGCCTTGGCCAAAGCCAAACCTAGTTTGCCCGAGGAATGGTTCGATATATAGCGAACAGCATCTATGGGTTCTACGGTTCGACCCAGGGTGATTAGGACCTTCATGCGAGAATTAAACCAGAATTGGAAGAAAAGTTCTTTAATCGCTACAGTGACTTTAGGATGACGGAAACCGCTTCGGCGGGTTCGATCAGGCGGCCTAGGCCCACTCGGCCGGAAGCGAGCGCTCCTTTGGCGGGGCCCAGAAAAGTGTAGCCCATACGCTTTAACGCGCTGACATTGTTTTGCGTGGCCGGATTTTTCCACATATCCTCATCCATAGCAGGGGCCAGGATTACTTTTTGCGGTTTGCTCGATAGAATGACTGTTTCTAACAGTTCTTCGGCCATGCCGGCAGCCAGACGCGCTATGAAATTGGCGCTCGCTGGGTAGACAATAATTAAGTCGGTCTCCTCTGCTAAACGCAAATGCCCCAAATCCCAAATATCTCTATCCCAAAGTTCCGAGTGGACTTTGTTGTGGGATAGGGCCTCGAAGGTCAGGGGGGATACAAAATGGCTGGTTTTGGGAGTTGTGATGACCTGAACCGCGACGCTTTTTTTGTCCAGTTCGCGGATAAGTTCTAGAGCTTTATAACAAGCAATGGAAGCGGTGACACCTAGGATAATTTTCTTTGGCATCCGCAAGGTGTTCGTCTAAACCAGATCCTTCTCCCGACTTATGTCGGGCTCAGGATAAATAAAATGCATATCCAGTAGGGTACGCATTTTATTTATTTTTTCTTTTTCGCGCCGGCCGTTTCTTTCTCTTCTTTGTCTTTGGTCTTTGTTTTTTCTTTCTCTTTGGTTTCCGTGGCGGCTTCGGGGGGATTTGCCCTGGCTTCGCGCAGGTCCTGCAGTCCCTTTTCGATCGTTTTGGCGTTTACTTTGTCGGACAAAACGTCTTGCAAAGCCGTTTCTAAAATCTCATTGGGTTTCAAGTACTGATTCTCCTGTTTATTTCTTAGTACTTTGGCCCAACGGGTGGCCAAATGAACTAAGGGATAGCGAGAGTTCTGAAAGTTTAAGATTAAAGCCTCCAGGGGAACGATCGCGGGGGTTGAATTTTTTGACTCTTCTTTTTTCTTGCTCATAATATTCCTCCAGACGTTAGTTCAATCCTAAAAGCGCCGGTTGCTGTCTTTTAAGTTCCTCCGCTCGAGCGAGGGCAAAAAAGTCCGCCGTGGCGTCTTTCAGGTTGTCATTGACGATTTTGTAATTAAAAAAGTTTATTGCCCGCATTTCATGTTTGGCATTGCGCACTCTAGTTTTCCAGTTGTGTTCTTTTCTTTGTTTTAATCGTCCAAGCCAAACTTTGGCATTGGGGGGTAAAAGAAATATGCCCACTGTGTTTTTGGGGTACGCTTTGGCGATATTTTTTGCTCCCACGACGTCGATGGCGAGCAATATGTATTGGCCCGTGGACAGTGCGCGGTTAATGGGCCCTTTAGGAGTTCCATAATAGGCGCCGTGAACATGGGCGGTTTCTATAAATACCCCCGCTGCGCGAAGTTTTTCAAATTTATCTTTGGATACAAAGTAATAATCTTTTCCACTGACCTCGTACGGCCGGGGAGGTCTTGTTGTATACGAAACAGATAAAACAAACCGTCTGTCCGTTTTAACGATGGATTTTGCTAGCGTAGACTTCCCGGCTCCGGAGGGGGCGGAAAGGATGAATAAAAGCCCCGACTTCGCCATTCGTTATTAATCATTCTAACAAAAACAACCCCAAGATTTCACTTAGAAATTGAGTTGATGTTTTTTGTATTCTTCGATAAAATCTTGGGGAAAAGGGGCGGTGATTTCTACTTTTTTTCCGGTTTTGGGATGAATAAATTCAAGTTTGCGGGCGTGAAGCATTAAACGATCGAAACGTTGAACATTTTTTAAGCTTGAGATTCGGTAGATTGGGTCGCCGCAGATGGGGTGGCCCAGGGAAGCTAGGTGAACGCGGATTTGATGCGTTCTACCTGTTTTTGGATAAGCCTCGAGATCGCTGACCCAGTCGTAGCTGCTAAGAACTTTGTAAGCGGTTTCGGCGGTTTTGCCCGTTGGCGATAGGACAATCTTTACTTTAGCCTTGTATCTCTTAGCCAGAGGTTGCGCGATGACTCCTTCTTTTGGCGATACCTTTCCCCAGGCCAGGACCCGATAGGTTTTCCGGATTTTTCTTGTTGAGAATAGGCGAATCGCGCTATTGTATGCGCTTTTGGTTTTGGCAATCAGCAAAACGCCGCTGGTGGCGCTATCTAGGCGATGCACAATGCCAAATCGGGGGATTAAGGACGATCGCGGATAGCATTTTAAAATCCAATTTAAGACGGAGGGGGTGCGCAAGATCGCCAAATTCCTCATCATGTCTTTATCCAAAGTAAAAGCCAAAGATGATGTTGGGTGCGTTAATAAGTTCGCCGGTTTGTGAATGGCTACGAAATCTTGATCTTCATATAAAACAGTAAGCGTCGGGGCAAGCTCGTTTTTGCCCAGAGTTAACTCTTCGACGGTGATAGTTTCGCCGCCTTTGATTTTTAGAGAGACATTTCTTTGAGTTTTATCATTAACGCAGACCAGGCCCTTGGCAATCATTTGTTGTATTACGCTTCGACTAAGATTTTCTTTTTGGCCAATCGCGCTAGCCAAAAAAACATCTAGCCTTAGCGGTTTATCTATTGTTTGGGCTTTGATCGTGTAAGGAAAAACCATAAAAAAGCGATGGGGGTGAAAAGAAACACGATGGCCGCCTGAGCCACGGTGAGGCCCAGAATATGAGGTTCCGTCAGGTTGCTTCCTCGAATGTTTTCCAAGTTAAAGCGCAATATACCGTAAAGCAGAAGATAGATACCAAAAAGCTTTCCTGAATATTTTTTGCGGCCCAACCAGAGCAAGGACAAGATGATCAGGTTTCCTGCCGATTCATATATTTGCGTGGGATGAAGCGCGACGCCAAGCAACTCCGTTGGCAAAACGCATTGCGGGTTGTGAAACGTGATGGATAAAAAGGACGCGGTTGGCCCCAGTCCTGAGGCCTGGGACCCGCCGAGTCCCGGAGGGACGAGGGGCCTGCCCCAACAGCAGCCCGCGGCTAAACAACCCATCCTGCCTATGGCGTGGGCCAGGGGCATAGCGAGCGCGAAAGCGTCGCTGACAATGGGTATCGGTATTTTTCTTTTTATAGAAAACAAGATTACGCTGACGCCTGCTACAAGTAGACCGGGTACAAAAGACAACCCTCCTCGCCAGATCATGGGTATTTCTTGCCAGGGTGTCGGGTTGGTTAGCACATAGCCCAGACGGCCGCCTAAAATGCCGCCTAAAATGGTGATGGTTAGCAGTTTTTCCGCCGTATCCGTGCTATAGCCCGCAAGCTTAAGGCGTTTGCGGACGACCCAATATCCCGCCAGAAATCCCAGGGCAACTAGAAGGCCGTAGGTTTTAAGCGTCAGGGGACCGATGGAAAGTAATATGGGAAACATAAATAGCGATTCCGATAGTAATCATAGCATCCGCTAGATTAAAGACAGGCCAAACTTTAAAGTCGATAAAATCAACGACAAATCCCCTAAAGCATCGATCGAGAATGTTGCCCACGCCTCCGGCAATAATAAGTAGCAGCGCACGATAAGCCCAGCTAGCGAGTTTCGTGCGGTGGGCATACAAGTAGGCCATTAGTCCGATGATCAAAAGAATATTAAGTGCCAAAAGAATGCCGTTTCCTAAATTTTGCAGGAGACCAAAGCTGATTCCTTTGTTTTGAACGTAGGTAAACGCTAAAAAAGGCAGGACGTTAACGGAGGGCGCGTTTTGCAGTAGGGCAACAGCGAGGTGTTTGGTCAGCTGATCTAAGAAAATAGAAACCAGGATGAAAAAAAGTGGCTTTTTCAAATAATTTTAGTCGGTTCCGGTTTGCCCAAAACAAATAAGGCGCATTTGGCGCAAAGGTCGGGGTCCCTCGGGTCATCTCCGACGCCAATGTGATAGATCCAGCAACGGGCGCACTTTTTGCCTTCAGCTTTTGAAATAGTTACGACACAATCCGTCTTATTATTATCCGGATGTTTTTTTACTTCAACGTATGAAGTCAGAAAAATCGTGGGCAGACGGCTTTCCCAAGCTTGAAGAATTTTGTCTATCTTTTCCGGGGAGGCAATTTCTACTTTAGCGGCGAGTGAACTTCCTAAGCCTTGATTTTTACGAGCCAGATCCAAATTCTGATTAACGAGACTGCGAATTTCGGTAAGCACCTTGATGTCTGCGGCCAGGGCCTCGTTGTTCCAGTCGGCGCAAGCCAAAGGATAGGTGCCTAGGTGAATACTTTGCGGAAATTCGAGTTTTACGTTGCACAGCACGATGGGTTCCTTGCTTTTAAGTGATTTTGCGAGTTCCTGCCAGGCTTCCTCGCAAGTGAAAGGCAATATGGGGGCGAGCATTCTCAAATAGTTATGGGCAATAACGTAGAGGACGCTTTGCGTAGCCCTGCGATCGGGATCGTTCGGGGCGAATGTGTAGAGGCGGTCTTTGGATATATCAAAGAAAAAATTAGACAAGTCGTGGACGGAAAACTCGATAATGGAGTGCAAAACTTTGGAGAATCCAAATTGATCGTAGGCCGCGCGCGTCCCGGTGATGACATCGTAAAGCTTCAGTAAAGCCCACCGTTCGGTTTGTTCTAATTTCTCATACGAGCCGATACCGTGCTCATGGGGGCTGAAATCCGCAAGATTGCCCAGCATGTAGCGAATACTGTTTCTTATTTTTTTGTAATTTTCCGCGTGGGCCGTCATTAATCGGTCGGAAACGCGCACGTCTTCTAAACTTTCGGCCGAGGAAGCCCAAAGCCTCAAAATATCGGCCCCCCAGCTACGCACGACATTTTGCGGGCTCACCACATTGCCCAAAGATTTGTGCATGGCCCGCCCCTGGTCGTCTAAAACCCAGCCGTTAGTGTAGACCGCTTTGTAGGGCGCCTGATTATTTAGGGCGCAGGAGGTGATAATAGACGTCTGGAACCATCCTCGATGCTGGTCGGAGCCTTCTAAATAAAGATCCGCGGGGGGTTTTTCTTCATTACTTTCTAGAACAGAGAACCAGGAAATCCCCGAATCCATCCAGACATCCAAAATGTTGGTATCGGCGACAATTTCTTGGGATTGGCATTTAGGGCATGGGAATTGTTTGCCCAGCGCGCTTAAAAAATCACTGGTGGGATCAAACCAGGCATCTTCGCCCTTTTCTGAAATATATTTTACGATGGCCTGATTCATTTGGGCACCTTGGCCGGCATCTTGATTTCTTTCATAGTCGCAAGATTTGCAATAAAGAATGGGAATCGGGGCTCCCCAGATTCTTTGGCGGGATAAGCACCAGTCGGGTCGGCTCTCCACCATGGATTTGATGCGCTCTTTGGAGGTGGGGGGAAGCCAAGCGGTTTGCTCGATTGCTTTTAAGATTCTTTCTCGAAGGTTTTCGTGTTCTATGTTTAAAAACCATTGCTCGGTGGCGCGGAAAATGACGGGCTTTTTGCACCTCCAGCAATGGGGGTAGGAATGTTGAATTTTGTCTTCGTGGATAAGGCGAGTACCCAGTTCTTCAAAGATTTTTTCTTTGGTTTTTTCTTCGCTAATTCTTAGGGCGGCTAGATTTGGGTTGCCGACTTCCTCGGTGAAATGGCCGTCGCTATTGACAGGGCTGGCCACCTCGATGTTTAAGTTTTTAAATTTTTTGGATAAGCGAAAGTCTTCTTCGCCATGGCCCGGCGCGATATGGACTATGCCGGTGCCCTCGCCTAGCTCCACCCCCTCATCGTAAATAACGGGGACCGGGTTTTTGCTTGCGGGCGCCAGGGGACTTGTCACTTTCCATCGACCGAGCTCTTCACCCTTGTAAGTTTGGTCCGTTATTTTAGCCGAAAAGAGTTTTGCCAGTTTTTCGGCAAGATTGTCTAAGACAACGAGGTCGTGGTCTCCTTTTTCTTGGGTCAAAACGCGATAAGTCGCTTTTGGGTGCACGCAAACGGCGCGGTTGGCGGGCAAAGTCCAGGGGGTTGTGGTCCAAATGACGAGCGATAGTTTTTTATTCGCGGGTTCGGTCACGTCAAAACGAACGTAGATGCTGGGGGAACTTTTATCCGTGTACTCGATTTCAGCGTGCGCCAAGGCTGTTTCGCAATTGATGCACCAGAAAACGGGTTTCAGGCCCTTGTAGATATAGCCTTTTTCATAAAGTTTGAGAAAAGCCTCGACAATTTTGGCCGCGTAGGGCAATTCCATGGTGATATAAGGGTGCGCCCAGTCACCAATTAGGCCCAGTCTTTTAAAATCATCTCGTTGAACCTCGAGCATGCTAAGCACGAATTCTCTACACTTTTTCCTAAAGGCCACAGGGTCTTTCCTGGCATCTTTTTGGCCGATTTTTAGTTCTTTGAGTAGCGCCTGTTCTATGGGCAAACCGTGGCAGTCCCAGCCGGGAGTGTACGGCGTTTGGAAACCGCAAAAGCTCTTGTATCGCAAGATAATGTCTTTTAGGGTTTTGTTCAGCGCGTGGCCCATGTGGATGGGGCCGTTGGCGTAGGGGGGGCCGTCGTGAAGAATAAATTTAGCGGATTGTTTATGAGTTTCTAAGAGTTTGTCGTAAAGTTTGATGCCTTCCCAATACTCCAAGAGCGCGGGTTCCCGTTTAGGCAAGTCTGCCTTCATCGGAAATTCCGTTTTGGGCAGGTTAACGGGGTATGTTTTCTTTTCAGGCACGGATTAATTTTAGCCCATTAGCGGGCTACTATGGATGCATAACGCTTCGTTCCAGAACTTCCCCAAACGCTCTTCTCTGTCATCGCGAGGGCACAAGCCCGTGGCGATCTCATAAGAGGATCTTTTTGATGAGATTGCTTCGTTGCGCTCGCAATGACAGAATGGGGAAGTTCTGGCTTCGTTCCTTAATACTCATCCACGTGTTCGTGGACGATGATTTTGAGCATGGTTTGATAGCCGACGCCTCTTTTATCTCCCTTTGTTTGCAGCTTAGAAATTAAAGCGGGGTCCAGCATGATCGAGGTCGGCATCTGGTGGTGCTTAGGGCGGACAACCTCCAGGGCGTTGCTTTTGGCGATATCCTTACCAAGATCTTTTCTCAAAAACTCCCGGATTTGCGCGTCTTCTTTTGCTCTAAATCGCTTTTTCATAAATTTTCTTCTCCTCCTTTCTCATAGACCGACATGAAATGGGTCGTAGCTTCTCACCTCTTTGGGTAAAAATCAATGCTAAATAGCGTCCGCCCTCCCCCACCGCCAAAATAAGACCGCGCCATTCATCATGAGCAGGCTCCACTATTTTTCCGGCAAAAATGTATTCAAACTCGCTGAATACGCCTTCAATCTCTCTGTCTTTAACGCCATGTTTTTGATTCTTATCAATATTGCCATCATCCCAATCAAAACTTTCCGAATCAGGAACAAAACTCTCAAGCCACCGAAGCGTTTTTCTATCTGGCGCAAGCTGCACAACTATATTATAGCTATAATATAGTTAAATTTCCATTGGGCAAATCCGCTTTGGGCAGATTGACGGGGTAGGTTTTCTTTTCGGACATGGGTTAATTTTACGTTATTGTGACAAGGGCGGTCCTGTAACATGGTACTGGAAAAAAGTGATGGGGGGGGTAAACTAATTGCCGTGGGATTAAGTGGTGGCTCTTTAGGAGGAAAAACTATGTTAATTTGGGTGTACAGAAAGTCCCTGTCTGTTTTTTGTTCGCTCGGTTTGGTTTTAAGTTCGGCCGCGGGCTCTATTGCCATAGAGAGATCCGATATACAGCGCGCTCGCGACGGGGCGCAATGCAGGGATAGCCAGGGTGGTCCAGAGTGTCACCAAACATCGTCTTCAAGTTCGAGCCAAAGTTCTTCAGAACAGTCCCGCTCTTCAAACGCAAGTAACAGTAGTAGTGTCAACGCTAATGGTCCAAACTCAGGACTGAGGATTGGGCGCTTGGGCGCTAACGTGGCGAATTTCCGAACGCTGAGCGCTAGCTCCAATGGGAATTTTCACATTGATGGATTTTTGCAGGTCATGATGACAGATGACGGATACCTTGTATTTATCGTTCGTAAAGACATCAAAAGGGAGTATTTGAAAGCGGGTGAAATGGTAGTGATTAATGGTGACCCGGTTCAATTTTTTGGAGATCGTGTCGGAGGCGCCATTAAAAGAGCCGCTCCTAATCAGGGCGGTTCTTTCTATATGCTTTACAGAGGCAATGCAGACGCGATCAATGCTTCCAGAATTTCCGCGGGGCTCGATCCGGTTTTGGGTCTCTGTTCAGGTGGGGTCGTGGAAACTTCTTCGGTCGGGGGAAGTATGGTTGGCAATATGAGCGGCGCGATGGCCGCTAGGAGCGGAGCAGTTGTTAGCGCTACCAATAACAATATTCAAAGTACTCGATCTGGCGGACAAAGCTCGGGGTCCGGACAGACGGTGCGGGGAGAAAGTGGCGCCGGGGCTCAGGTGGCCCAGACCGGTGGCGGTGTGAGCGGTGTTATGGGTATGGGAGCAAATAGTTTTGGAGCTCGATTCGGATCTTCCGGCGTGGCGTTGCCGGGTCTTATGGTGTCCGGGCCGTGTGGTGGAAGCGATGGAGGAGGAGGCGGTTGCCGCCAGGGAGTTTCTCCTCCCTCTATGGGTAGTAGCCAACCTAATTGGATGTCTGGTTTTCAGAGGGCCGGAAGTCCGGGTTCTCAAGCTTCTAGTGGGGGTAGTGGTCCCAGTGGGTCCCTACCAGATCAATCCGGTGCTCACGATGGGCGCGGTGGTAGTACTAGCGCGCCATCATCTTCAGGCGGTGGAAGCAGCGGTGGATCTTCATCCGGTTCTTCGGGTGGATCCGGTACGTCCGCTAATGGCAACGGAACGAATAGCAACGCCTCCTCAAATACGTCGCCCAATGCGGGGCCGACCGAAGCGGAATTTGAAGGTGTTGCAATGGTGGCGCACGAAAGTGAGACAGTGGACGGCAATCGATTTACTGTTGAATGGGGTATTGCCATTGAGCATAATGGCGACTACACTTTAACAACGAGCATTTACGATGGTGAGAGAACTCCTGGCGAAAGCCCCCTGGATTCCCAAACGCGTAGCGGCAATGTAAACGATCCCAATGCCAATGGTCCGGCTATCGAACATATTAGGCAGCTCGTGGAACATGGGCAAGGAACGGTGGAGCGTACGCGGAATCAAATACCTGATTGTAACGCGGCGGGAGATGTTGGTTGTGGCGGTGATTACGTCATGACGGCTTTTCCAATTTCTACGCCTGATTACGTTCGTAATCATCTGAGGCAATTTGGTAGCGCGCGCGCTACGAGCGGGAGATCCCCGGGATGCGATGATTCTACGGGTCAAAGTTGTAATCAGAGTGGTGGGGGCGGTAGCCAGGCTGGCGTTGTCTTAATGCGGGATATGGCCTTAGCCGATCCTTTAGATCGCTATGTTAATCCTGGTGCCGGCGAATTTATTAGCGATGGCGGGAGTGGCACGGGTCAGTCGAGCGGGTTACCCGGTCATTCCAGTTGTTCAGCAATTTTGACAGCGGTTCCGAACGGGTTTTGGACTATTGATTGCAATAGCAGGGCTATGGGGGGTTGCGATAATCCGGCGGGCAATCAGCAGGCAATGCAAAGATTAGCGCAGTATAGAAACGCTCACCCGCAGGAGCGCACAAGCAGAGAGCGAAGCGGAGCCAACCGAGCGGCAACAACCGGACGTGCCTCCGAAGCGGCGAGAAGCAGTACCAGCGGAGGGCGTTAAGCTTTAAGGGATCGACTCCATTACTGAGCGCAAATCCTCTTCGGATTTACCGGAAATCTCAATAGTTTTTTCTTTGCCTTTGGCTCCTCGAAGAATATTGACGAAGTTTGTTCTTACGTCAAAAAATTCAGCGAGGTAGCGGCGCAAAGACTGATTTAGGCGCTCATCGCTACTAGTGCCCGCGCTAATGCCCGCGGTGACTACTCGAACCCGCAGAACACTGCCAATTCGACTAACCACTTCATTATCATCGGAGTCAGGAATTACGCGTACTTTTATAACCATACCTTACTCCTCCTTTTTTCCCAAGTTTTACCGTGACACTGTGTCACTCTCCCTCAAACATGGCTCGTCCCACACGAACCATCGTCGCTCCTTCTTCGATCGCGACTTCAAAATTGTTGCTCATGCCCATGGAGAGTATTTCCAGGGGCGTTTTCTTTGTCAAGCTGTCAAAAATCTTTTTTGCTTCCCTAAAATAAGGGCGCATGGCTTCGGAGTTTTCTTTTTCAGGTCCCATCGTCATGAGTCCAAGGGGTTTTATATTTTTCAGTTTCGATATTTCTTCAAAAACTAACGGCAGTTCTTGCGGATCGAAACCGTGTTTTTGCGGTTCTTTGGCGATGTTGATTTCCAGAAGGACGTTTTGAATCGCGCCGGTGGGTCTGAGTTTTTCATCCAGCAGTTGGGCTAATTCCAGGCTGTCGATGGATTGGATGAGACTGAAATTTAAACTGATAGCCTTATTTAATTTGTTTTTTTGCAGATGCCCTATGAAATGCCAATTGGCTTCTACTTTCAGGGTGCTTATTTTTAGGGAAGCTTCCTGAATGGTGTTTTCTCCAAAGTTGGTGAGGCCAAAATGATGCGCTTCAATGATGTTTGCCGGGTCTACCTGCTTGGTGACGGCGACTAAAACAATATCCTTAGGATTTCTCCCCGCGCGCAAGCACGCGGCGGCGATCCTAGATTGGATTTTCTTTATATTTTCAAAGAGCTTAGCGCGATTCAATGGAACCGATGCGCAATTAAATTCGTAGCGAGATTTTGGATTTTGAGACAAGGCCTAAGTGAAATTTGACGAGCATACCCTCGGCGGTATGTAAGAAAAATTTCACAACGGCATTGGCCAAAAGCCAAAATCGCAGTAGAAAAATAGTTGCGCATTGGTTCCATTATATCACCATTCGCGCCAATGCGGCGTAAGTGTCGAGGGAAATATCCTGAGCTCTTGCTTTAAGGGGCACCCGAAGATTGTCCAGCGCGTTTTCTAAAATATTTTTCGGAATGTTTAGGGCGGCAAGGTTATTGACCAGCGTTTTTCTTCTGTGGCGAAAGGCCAGGCGGATTAAATTTTCTATTTTGGCTTGATCTTGCCGGCTATAAGGGCTGGCCTTGGGTTCAATTTTTATGACGCTGGACTTGACTTTCGGCGGCGGTCGAAACGCTTCGCGGCCGAGCTCGAGCACCGTGGTTCCGGTCGCTTTCATTTGGAAAAATAAACTCAAAGCCCCGCAGTTGGAATCTCCGGGCTGAGCCAAAATTCTCTCAATTAATTCTTTTTGCATCATTAATACCGCTCGTTTGTATTTTGCCCAAGCCAATATTTTGGCTAGGATTGGTTTGGAGGCGTAGTAAGGCAAGTTCGAAACAATGACCGGATTGTTTCGAAACGCGAGGGAGTCTATCGCGAAGTCTCTGAAATCGGCGTGAATAATTTTCGTGTCTTTGCGACCGCCCCATTTTTGATCAAGCTTGGCGTGGAGTTTGGGATCAATTTCAACGAGATAAGCTTGAGAGACTTTCCCGATGTAGTGCTCGCTTAATTCTCCGTGGCCCGGGCCGATTTCGAGTACTTCGTCTTCGGGCTTTAGATCGCAGGCCGCGACTATTTTTTGAGCAATTTCCTTTGAAGCTAAAAAATGCTGCCCAAATTTTCGCATTGCTTTACCGGCCCTATTATCCCATGTTGTAGAATCTTTTTGTTTGGCCCCACGCTGAGCTGGGGTTTAGTCAAGCTTAGCGTGGCCCCATCGTCTAGTGGCCTAGGACGCGTCCCTCTCAAGGACGAGATCACGGGTTCGAATCCCGTTGGGGCCATAAAATTTATTTCCAGTTATATTGAGGAGATAATTTTTATGTCCCTTAAGCGCCTTTGACTATTTGGCATGAAGGAAAAAGGTGTCTTAGGGGACTTTCCTTATCTACGCACGGATTGGGCAGACTATAACAACAAATCTAAACCGCCAACTCTTTGCCATGGTACTCTCTTAAAGTTTTGCCTTTAAAGCTCAATAGGGATAAAACCAGTAAAACTCCCAGCCCTCCGGCCACCACAGATATTGGTCCCCCAACCGCCTTGGCCATAAATCCCGCCTCCATATCTCCTAGTTGCGGCCCACTCTGGAAGAACATCCTCACAACCGAGGCCATTCTTCCCCTTAAATAATCAGGGGTAATAATTTGCCTGATAGTATTTCTGATAATTGTCGCGACCATGTCTCCAAACCCAAGCAAAATTAAAAAGAAAATGGAAAGAGGAAAAAATTTAGACAAACCAAATCCTATCGTTGCCGCTCCATATAAAACCAACGCCGCGATGATTGCTTTTCCTTGATGGTGTATTTTTTGATGAAGGGTGGAAACCAAAAGTCCGGCCAACACTCCGCCTATAGCGGGTCCTGAATATAAAAGTCCCAACCCCCGAGGACCAACGTGCAAAACATCTTGGGCAAATACGGGCATTAAAATGGTGGCTGTACCGAGGAAAGTTACGCAAAAATCCAAAATCATGGTTGTGTAAAGAATCGGGGTTTTAACAACAAATCTTATTCCTTCCATAATAGATTCCATGCTGAAAGCCACCTCTTTTTCATCTTTTTTTTGGGGAATTTTGAGAGTTAACAGAGCTACTATAAAAAACAAAAAAGAAACCGCGTTTAAAAAATAAACAGCGGAAACACCTATCCCGCCTATTAAAAATCCGGCGATCGCCGGGCCTATCATGGTGGCTCCTTGAAATTGCAAGACATTCAAGGAAACCGCGTTCATAAAATACTCTTTAGGGACCAGATAAGGGAAGACGCTATGTCTTGCCGGTATAGAAAATGATTGAGACGTGGCTATCAAAACCAAAATCAGATAAATCATCCAAGGATTTATCGAATGAGTCATGGTTAGAATAAAAAGCATGATCGCCAGAATTAGCTGCGCCGCTTGACTGACAATTAAAAGTTTTTTTCTATCCACCTTATCCGCGACTAATCCCCCAATTAAAGAAAAAAGGACTATTGGCAAAAAATTCGCGATTCCGATAAGGCCCAGGGATACTGGATTTCTGGTTATCTCATAGACTTGCCAGGCAATGGCAACCGTTTGCATCTGATTGCCGATTTCCGACAGAAACGCTCCGGCAAGAAAGTTTCTAAAAAGCGGGAGCTTAAGGGGTAAAAATGGCGATATTTTGGATTGCATAAAAAATAAGTATAACCTAAATACTGTCTTTGCCAGGGAGAGTAAATTATGGCGTGGAAACATATTAAAAAAACAGAATGCAAACACCAACAAGGTGTAACCGGTAAAGTTGTTTCAGATAAGATCAAATGCGCTCTTTGCGATGTGGAACAGGATTTGAGAATTTGTCTCACCTGCGGCCATGTGGGCTGTTGCGAATCCAGTAATGCTCACAATACCGATCATTTTAAGCAAACCAGCCACCCACTTATTAAGCCTTATCGTTGTGATTACGATTGGCTTTGGTGTTACTCCTGCGAAGCTTTTTTGGACTGACCACCCTTTTTCTCACCCTTGACATCCTAAGTTTTAGGGTATAGGGTATCCACGTAGGGTAGTGCTTGTATGGGCGTAGAGGGGGGCGTTGTTTTGTAAAATATTAGGTATCTGCGGAGGGGAGCGGCGGTGGGATTCGGTAACAAATATGAAAAACAAAATAACCTCTTATCTTGCAATTCCCATGCTTCTAACGTTAGGGTTGCCCCTGTTTCATCTGCAAGCCGAAGCTAATCTAGGAGCTTTTGACGGTAGTATTTTTGAAAATATTAGACAGTGTTTAGGATCCAAACTTTCTTATCCACAACAACGCGAGCAGTGTAGGGGATTTCAAATAGATCGTTGCTGGGAAGCAACCCTGCCGTACTGGATGCAACGCCGTTGCGGGATCATTGTTTTGGAGAGTTTACCGTGTTTTAGTTTTGGGGAAGATAGGGAAAGAGAAACATGTTTAAATAAATTCCAGGAGCGTTGGGATGAGAATTCCGACCTTTTTGTTCAGAAATATGACGTAAAACCTGCAACCGATGATCAGTCTACCCCAGAAAATTCAGAAGAAATATCAATAAAGTACCGTGCTGATGAAACCTATCGCATTTTAGAAAAAGCTGTTGATTACGGGACTCTAATCAACGCCAAAGCAGACGCTTGGGTTTCAGTCTTTGAGCGAGAAAATAGGCGCAGGTTAAAGGATGTGCAAAAATTAGCCGATGAAATCAGTGGCGGCCTCACGGATTTGCGTGTAACTACAAGAAAATTTCGGGAAGCTATGGAAAAGGTCGCGGGGGGATTGCAGTTAACGCAGCAGACCCCCGGAATTTATTTCGTAAATGAAGAAGCGCGTGTTCGCCAAGTAGTAACCCGCGCGTGGAAAAATTTAGTTGCTATCAGAAAAATTGGAACCGCTGTCGGTTTGAACCCTTCTTTTAGCGATTTGCAGGAAGCTTTGAGTGTTGTCAATCAAGCGCGAGCGTTGCAAGATTTGCCGGCGCTAATGTGGCGAGATCTTCCGCCGGACAACCTTCCTGAGATTCTTATGAATTTAAGAACGCTTCGAGAACAAGTTATTCGAGACGCGAGATAAGCCCAAATTCCCGCCCCATGCTCATTCGCTTAGAAAATCTAGAGTTTTCGCTTTATATCGGAGATTTACCTTGGGAGAAAAAGAATCTTCAGAAAGTGGCGGTTACGCTTGAGATTCGGGTGAAGGGACAGCCGCCCGATTATTGGGCGGTTTCAAAAGCCATCGTCCAAGAATTTTCCAAAACCAAATACCTTTGGCTTGAAGATTTGGCCGTCGCGATGGCTGATTTTTTAAAGAAAAATTTTAAGATTAAAGGTGATCTCAAGCTTTCTAAATTTCCTAAACCCCGGCAGTCTCCTAAGGTTTTTCAGGTAGAGCTAGCGCTGTAAGTAGCTTTCGAGTTTTCGGTTTCCCAAAAACTAATTTCCACAATCGGCAAATCCAATTCTTTCGCTTTTTCAAAAAGTATTTTGGCTAGATTCTCTGCCGTGGGATTTGTCGTAATGGTGGTTACTGTGGGATCGGTTTTGCGAAGAACGGCCAAGAGGGGGTCGCTTTCCGATAGGATCATCCGGTGATCCCAGTTTTGATCGATCCAGCCTTTAAGCTTTTTTTGGACATCCCCAAAATCAAATACCATGCCTTTTACGTCTAAGGCTTGTGAGGCCAGGACAATTTCAACTTTGGCGTTGTGGCCGTGTAAATTCTTGCATTTGCCGTCGTAGTTAATGAGGCGGTGTCCATAGCTGAAACTTAAAACTTTCGACACTTTATGCAATCAGCCGCCCTCCGTCGATGGTTAGCCAACTGCCTGTGGAAAAATCAGCATCCTCTAAGAAGAATCGAACCGCTTTGGCTATATCTTTGGGAGAACCCATGCGTTTTAATAAATTTGCTTGTTTGGTTTTTTTGATGTCTTGCGGTGAAGCATCCGGAGCCGGCAAAATAGCGCCGGGTAACACGGCATTGACCCTGATTTGCGGCGCCAAGGCTTTGGCTAAAGCATGGGTTAAATACAGAACACCGGTTTTACTCAAGCAATAGGGAATATAG